>Ga0316613_10000079_pt1 | contig 136174 bp, 135 predicted proteins | sample OWC_soil_day10_C_2_FD_207647 | JGI IMG/M metagenome (GOLD analysis project Ga0316613, IMG submission 207647) | Wetland soil microbial communities from Old Woman Creek delta, Ohio, United States - OWC_soil_day10_CT_b | ecosystem: Environmental > Terrestrial > Soil > Wetlands | place: USA: Ohio... | reverse complement strand
TCCTGAAATAACATCCACAAACGTTTCTTCTCCAATTTAATATCATAAACCGTATTATATATGTAGTCTTGTTTTATTGATAAAGCAAACGCAAAAAACAGACCAAAAGGAAAAAACATTGAAGTTAGCTTAAATGGGACGAATCGGTTTAGATGTGTACATTCCTTATTATCAGCAGATTTGAATGAAAAGAGGAGGAATATATTGGGGTAAGTACATCTCTGTGCGCTGAATAGTAGTCCTACATAATTGTATGGAAAACAAGAGTGGATATTCAAAATTGTATGTACTCTAATTCAAGAAGATTAAGTGTTACCAAAAAAGAGGCCATCTCCAATGGAGACAGCCTCTTTTTAACTTATTGAGAAAAGATCTGTGAATGATTATTCTTCCATCAATATTTCCAGAATCTGGCCAGCTGCTTTGGCAACGGGAGTACCCGGACCGAAGATAGCAGCCACACCTGCTTTATAAAGGAAGTCATAGTCTTGCGCAGGGATTACACCACCGGCAATCACTAGGATGTCTTCACGACCAAGCTTCTTCAATTCTTCCATAATCTGAGGAATCAATGTCTTGTGTCCCGCAGCCAGCGAAGAAACACCTACCACGTGAACGTCGTTTTCAACAGCCTCGCGAGCAGCTTCGGCAGGAGTTTGGAACAAAGGCCCCATATCCACATCGAATCCGCAATCGGCATAACCTGTTGCTACCACCTTGGCACCACGGTCGTGACCGTCTTGTCCCATTTTAGCTACCATGATACGAGGTTGACGTCCCTCTTTCTTGGCAAACTTCTCGGCTAGTTCACAAGCACGTTTGAAGTCTGCATCGTTTTTACTTTCTGCTGAATACACGCCTGATATAGTTCTGATTATTGCTTTATAACGTCCTACAATCTTTTCGCAAGCATAAGAGATTTCTCCCAAAGTAGCGCGAACACGAGCAGCCTCTACGGCCAGTTCCAGCAAGTTGCCTTCTTTTGTTTCCACACATTTAGTGATGGCTTCAAGAGCAGCTTGTACTTTTGCTTCGTCACGTTTTTCTTTAAGCTCTTTCAAGCCTTCAATCTGTTCTTTACGAACAGCAGTATTGTCAATATCAAGAATATCGATAGGAGCCTCTTTCTCAAGACGATACTTATTCACACCCACAATAGTTTGTGAGCCAGAGTCAATACGAGCCTGTGTGCGGGCAGCAGCTTCTTCGATACGCATCTTTGGAATGCCTGTCTCGATAGCCTTAGCCATACCACCCAGTTTCTCGACTTCTTCAATCAGTTCCCAAGCTTTGTGTGCCAAGTCGTTTGTGAGACTCTCTACATAGAATGAACCTCCCCATGGATCTACATTCTTGCAAATGTATGTTTCTTCCTGAATGTAGATCTGAGTATTACGGGCAATACGGGCAGAGAAATCAGTTGGCAAAGCAATCGCTTCATCAAGCGCATTGGTGTGCAAAGACTGTGTATGTCCAAGTGCAGCAGCCATAGCCTCGATACAAGTACGTCCCACATTATTAAATGGGTCTTGCTCGGTAAGTGACCAACCTGATGTTTGAGAGTGAGTACGCAAAGCCAAAGATTTCGGATTCTTCGGATTGAACTGTTTCACAATCTTAGCCCACAACATACGGGCAGCACGCATCTTGGCTATTTCCATGAAATGATTTGTGCCAATAGCCCAGAAGAAGGACAAGCGGGGAGCAAACGCATCGATGTCAATGCCGGCAGCAACACCTGCACGCAAGTACTCCAAACCATCAGCCAACGTATAAGCCAATTCGATATCAGCCGTAGCACCAGCTTCCTGCATGTGATAACCGGAGATGGAGATAGAGTTAAACTTAGGCATCTTCTGAGAAGTGTATTCAAAGATATCAGAGATGATCTTCATTGAAAATGCAGGTGGATAGATATAGGTGTTACGAACCATGAACTCTTTCAGAATATCATTCTGAATGGTTCCGGCCATTTCTTCAAGTTTAGCACCTTGTTCCAAACCGGCATTAATATAGAATGCCAAGATAGGAAGTACCGCACCGTTCATCGTCATAGAGACAGACATCTTATTCAATGGAATGCCATCGAACAATACTTTCATGTTCTCTAAAGAGCAGATAGAAACACCTGCCTTACCAACATCACCTACCACACGTTCATGGTCAGGATCATAGCCACGGTGTGTAGCAAGGTCGAATGCAACAGAAAGACCTTTCTGACCGGAAGCCAGGTTACGACGATAGAAAGCATTTGATTCTTCGGCAGTAGAGAAACCTGCATACTGGCGAATAGTCCAGGGACGAAGGGTGTACATCACCGAATAAGGTCCACGAAGATAAGGAGGAAGTCCGGCTGCATAGTTCAGATGTTCCATTCCCTCAAGATCTTCTTTTGTATAAACAGGCTTCACATCAATGTGTTCCGGAGTTTTCCAGTCGGCTTTGATACCGTTAGCCTTTTGCCATTCCGCACCGTTGATCGGTTGGAATGCAGCATATATATCTACGTTTTTAAAATTTGGTCGCATGTTCTTATTTACTTTTTTATTTCAATAGCTTGGCGTTATATTCTCTCAAAGTTTCGAGTACGTTGACACGAACGTGGATGAAGTTTTCAATTCCTTCCGCTTTCAGATCGTCCATACAAGCAGGAGAGCCTGCAACGATGAACATTGCCCGACCATTTAATGCTTTGAATGCAGGAACAGCGTATTCAATATATTCATCATCACTCGAGCAAAGAACCACGATGTCAGCCTTAGCAGCCATAGCAGCTTCCACACCAGCCTCAACAGTTTCAAAGCCTAAGTTATCGACCACCTCGTAACCGGCACATCCCAAGAAGTTGCATGAGAACTGTGCACGAGCCTGGCGCATAGAGAGATTACCAATAGTAAGCATAAAGGCTTTTGGTCGCTTTGCTGCAGCTTCCGTTTCCAAACGCAATGCTTCAAATTGACTTGCAGCACGCTCTAAACTGATTGTAGCAATATCAGTATGAGGAGCTTCACCACATCCACAAGTAGCACTTGCGTCTAGAGGTTTTTTCTCGCCCGATTTTTCAGAGAAATTAGGATACTGATTGGTACCAAGTAGAACTTCTTTACGTTGAGCCACTGATTTGTGACGTGCCTTACCTGTTTCATTGATATCACTTTGTACCGTTCCGGCTTTCACCGCAGCATAAAAGCCACCTTCATCTTCTACCTTCAAGAAAAGATCCCATGCCTGTTGAGCGATAGACACCGTTAAGTTTTCAATGTAATAAGAACCGGCAGCAGGGTCAACTACCTTATCAAAATGAGACTCTTCTTTGAGCAACAATTGTTGGTTACGAGCCAAACGTTCAGAAAGTTCATCTGGCGCTGCATATACTTTATCGAATGGAGTAACTGTCATTGAATCCACACCGGCCAAAGCAGCACTCATTGCTTCTGTTTGTGTACGAAGCAAGTTTGCATGCGCATCAAATAAAGTGAGGTTAAACGAAGTAGTTTCAGCATGAACTTTCATCTTCGCTGCACAATGACATTCATCTTCTTTTCCTTTGCTCTCACAATCGCGCAAACATCCGGGATCATAAGACTCAACGATATTAGCCCATAACATGCGAGCAGCACGGAATTTAGCTATTTCAAGGAAATAGTTAGCGCTGATACCAAAGTTAAATTTAATCTTTTTAGCTATAACTGTAGATGGGATTCCCGCTTCTGTAAGCTGGCTTATATAAGCATTCCCCCAAGCCAATGCGTAACCCAGTTCTTGAGAGATATAGGCACCTGCATTGTTTAAAGAGAGAGCATTCACATTCAGCACACGATAGAGAGGAAGTGGTTGTGTAGCTTCGATCAATGCTCTGGCCGTTTGAACCAAATTGCCTTTTTCTTTCCCGTCAACCAACATTTTATTGAAAAAGTCAAAGTTGATAGAACCTTGCAATTTCGTCAAATCATAATCTTTTTTTGAGAAATAGGTAACCAAAAGCTCTGCCAATTCCACAACATGCCCCTGGCAAGTAGAGAAATTCAACTCCACACTCTCAGCGCAAATGTCTTTCAACAAAACACTAATTGTCTCACCATTAAGAGCTTTAGACTCAAGATGGAAAGAAAGAGAATCGATCCCTTTCATAAGGATATCCAAAGCTTTCTTATTCGCTTCCAGCGGATCGCTTACTTTAATGTCCTGACGAACCAACCATACGTTGTCTTTCTTAGTACCTCTTAAATAAGGGAATTCGCCGGGAAGCGCATCAAGCGTTTTTAAGTCTTCAATATCTTCCATCCGGTAGAAAGGTTTCACTTTAAACCCTTCATTCGTTTTCCAAACGAGTTTCTTCTCAAAATCGGCCCCTTTCAGGTCGGCCGTTACTTTCTCCATCCACTTATCCGTAGAAACGGGAGAAAAATCAGAGAAGAGCTTTTCTTTACTGTCTGCCATAGTTTATTTGAAATTTAAATATAATAATAGTATATTTATTCTTTTATTGCCTCTTCCTATCAAGATTATAAGACCTGCAAATATACAGAATAACTTAAAACGAGGAGCTTTTTTGGGTGAAAATTCATCGTGTGGGCCATCAATACTCTCATATACCTCTCTCATCAGACAAGAAAATTTAGTATAGAGAGACTATCTCAACAGATGAATCTAATAGACTAAGAGTGAGATTCTTAAAAGACAATATAACATCCATCCTATTCTAAAAATAAAAGAAGAGAAGAGGCTTGTTAACATCCAATCTTATAATTACTTTTGCAGCTAATTAAGAAACATAGAAGAAATTAGGATGGATTGGATAGAAGATTTGTTGTGGAACGTAAATTCGGTGGCACACATTGTTTTCCTATACGCTTTTGTTATTGCTGTAGGAGTTTATCTTGGAAAAATCAAAATCTTTGGGATCTCGTTAGGCGTTACCTTCGTGCTGTTCGTAGGTATATTCATGGGCCATTTCGGGTTCACAGGTGAAGTACATATCTTACACTTCATTCGAGATTTTGGCCTAATTCTATTCGTTTTTTGCATTGGTCTCCAAGTGGGGCCATCTTTCTTCTCTTCTTTTAAAAAAGGAGGAATGACGCTCAACCTGCTGGCAGCAGGCATCGTAGCATTAAACATCGTCGTAGCACTGGCTCTTTATTTCATTTTGGAGGGAAGGATAGAACTGCCAATGATGATAGGAATCCTTTACGGAGCCGTAACAAATACCCCCGGACTCGGTGCAGCACAGGAAGCCTTAAGTCAGCTAAGCTATACGGGACCTCAAATTGCTTTGGGTTATGCTTGTGCATATCCACTTGGAGTAGTTGGAATAATCAGTTCCATCATCGCTATTAAGTATATTTTTCGAGTCAATCTCAAAAAAGAAGAAGATAATTGGAACGAAGAGACTGATAATACACGCCAAAAGCCTCATTTGATACATCTTGAAGTACATAATGAAGCGATTTATGGGAAGACACTCGGAACAATCAATAACTTCTTGGGACGACCCTTCGTTTGCTCACGCATTCGTAAAGAGGGACATGTAAGCATACCAACCCATAATACAATTGTTGAACATGGCGACCAATTATTTGTAGTTTGCTCTGAGGAAGATGCAGATGCAATTACTGCATTTATAGGTAAAGAAGTGAAGATAGACTGGGAAAAACAAGATATGCCACTCGTTTCACGCCGCATATTGGTCACCAAAACAGAGATTAACGGCAAGAAATTGGGTATGCTAAACTTCCGGAGCATGTATAATGTAAACATAACACGTGTAAACCGTTCCGGAGTAGACTTATTTGCAAATCCTAACTTAGTGCTGCAAGTGGGCGACCGTGTAATGGCTGTAGGATCTGAAGATGCCGTGGAACGAGTTTCTAGCGTATTGGGAAATTCTTTGAAGCGTTTGAATGAACCGAACATTGTTACTTTGTTCGTTGGTATTTTTATGGGAATACTCGTTGGAAGTCTACCCATCGCATTCCCCGGCATTCCCACTCCGGTAAAACTAGGATTGGCAGGAGGACCACTGGTTGTAGCTATTCTTATCGGTCGCTTTGGACACAAGCTACATTTGGTGACTTATACGACTCAGAGCGCTAATCTCATGGTTAGAGAAATAGGTATTGTGCTATTCCTCGCTAGTGTAGGTATTGAAGCCGGAGCTAATTTCCTCGATACGGTGATAAACGGAGATGGATTGTTGTACGTCGGATGTGGTTTCCTTATCACTATCATTCCGTTGCTCATCATCGGTGCTATAGCACGTTCTTACTACAAGATAAATTATTTCATGCTAATGGGACTCATAGCAGGAAGCAACACCGATCCTCCGGCACTAGCTTATGCTAATCAGACAACAAGCAGTGACGCACCGGCTGTGGGATACTCTACCGTTTACCCGCTGTCGATGTTCTTACGTATTATAACGGGACAGATGATCTTGTTGTTAATGATGTAAGAACAGCCACGCTAGAAGCCATAGCACTAGCTATACATTAATAATAAAGAAGAGAATAGTCTCAGGCTTTTCATCATGCACGAAAGATGTTTATTAACTGAAGATTGAGCTTACAAACTCAATTTCTTCTTAACAAATTCTTGAATGAATTCCACTGTATCATCAATTCCCAGAACTGATGAATCAATACACAAATGGTAAGTTGCAGCCGCACCCCATGTTTTATAACTATAATAGTTATAGTACTCCGAGCGCCTTTTATCCGTTTTATTAATTAGCTCTTCAGCTTCTTCTTTGGTTATTTGCTTATTGCTACACACACGTGCTATCCGATCAGGCAATGCCGCTGATATAAACACATCGACATGACGAGGATGGTCACGTAAAATATAGTCGGCACACCTGCCCACAAACAAACACGAATGTTCAGTAGCCAATTTTCGAATCACATCACTTTGCACTTTAAAAAGAGCGTCATTACTAAGGCAATTGCTGGAAGGTATCATACCATCATTTAAGAAGGGAAAACGCATGCCAAAGAGTCCGCCAATAAGAGGTTGCGAAGCTTTTTCGTCAGCCTGTTCAAAGAAATCCTTGCAAAGCCCGCTCTCCTCGGATGCTAAATTAATCAATTCCTTATCATAAAAAGAGATCCCTAGATTAGCAGCTAACTTCTCCCCGATCTCTCTACCTCCGCTACCTAGTTGGCGCCCGAGATTGATCACATAATTACCATTCATAGCATTTCTATCTATTGGTTTTGCCACAAACTTACTGATTATTTTGGAAAGAAACGAGAGTTAAGTATGAAATAGCACAAACAAAAAATTAATTTATTAATTCCATATCTCGCCAAATTACATATCTTTGCAGCGACAAAGTTCTTTCTCATTATTATCATTAAGGTGCCTCCATAAAAAGGAGGAGAATAGGGAACCATGTGAAAATCATGGGCTGTCGCGCAACTGTAAGCACTAAAAATATTTTGCCGGAAGATGTCCACTGTCTTGAAAAGATGGGAAGGATGGCAAAATGATGTTAGCCAGGATACCTGCCTCAATGCTATTTTGACAATGCTTCGCGATAAAAGCCTGTGTCAGGAAATCCAATGCGTCCCTGCTCGTAGGGGGAGCTACGTTCTTTTTCCTTTCATCCTCATTTCTACACGAACATTCACGAAAAAACGGCAAAAACCTTTTTAAATTATTAAGTAGAACAAATGGAGTGTAGAAAAGCATCCATTACCTAAAAATAAGTAAATATGATAAGAAAAATTCTAATTGCTAACAGAGGAGAAATCGCAGTCAGAGTAATGCGCTCTTGCTACGAAATGGGCATCAAGTCCGTTGCAGTATACTCTGAAGCAGACAGAACTGCTCGTCATACTTTGTATGCCGATGAGGCCTATTGTATTGGTGTAGCAGCGTCAAAAGACAGTTATCTCAATATAGAAAAAATCATTCAAGTAGCAAAAGAGCATCAGGTGGATGCCATACATCCGGGATATGGTTTTTTATCGGAGAATGCAGATTTTGCCAGACGATGCAAAGAGGAAGATATCATCTTCATTGGCCCGCAAGCTGAAACCATGGAGGCTATGGGCGACAAGATATCGGCCCGTATAAAAATGATTGAAGCAGGAGTTCCCGTAGTGCCAGGTACACAAAAGAATCTGAAAAGCATTGAAGAGGCTACCTCTCTTTGCAAAGAAATAGGATTCCCCATTATGTTAAAAGCGTCTATGGGTGGAGGAGGAAAAGGCATGCGTCTGATACAGAACGAAAGCGAAGTGGAAGAAGCCTACACAATGGCCAAATCGGAAGCGCTATCTTCATTTGGAGATGACACCGTATATCTTGAGAAGTTCGTCGAAGAACCTCATCACATCGAATTCCAAATCTTAGGTGACAAACATGGAAATGTGATTCATCTGTGCGAACGTGAATGCTCTGTACAGCGCCGCAATCAAAAGATTGTAGAGGAAAGCCCTTCACCTTTCATGAATGAGCCACTCAGAGAAGAAATGGGGCAGAAAGCGGTTGCCGCAGCCAAAGCGGTGAACTACGAAGGGGCCGGAACGATTGAATTCCTGGTAGACAAGAATCACAATTACTATTTTCTGGAGATGAACACTCGCTTGCAAGTAGAGCACCCCATCACCGAAGAGGTACTCGGCATTGACTTGGTGAAAGAGCAAATAAAAGTAGCCGATGGACAAAAACTACATCTTACTCAGAGCGACATCAAACAACGAGGACATGCCATAGAATGTAGGATCTGCGCTGAAGACACTGAACTCAATTTCAGACCATCACCGGGAATCATTCGCCAACTAACAGAACCAAATGGTATTGGCGTTCGTGTTGACAGTTACGTTTATGAAGGTTATGAGATTCCGATCTATTATGATCCCATGATTGGTAAACTCATTGTATGGGCCACGACACGTCAATATGCCATTGAGCGCATGCGCCGCGTACTCAATGAATATAAGATTACCGGAATAAAAACCAATATCAACTACTTAAGGTATGTAATAGATACCCCTGACTTTACAAAAGGCAAATATGACACAGGCTTTATCGCCAAAAACAGCAAGCGTTTGCTTAAGGGTGTGACCTCCCATAGTGAAGAGGAAGAAAACATTGCCATGATTGCCGCTTATATCGATTATCTAATGAATCTGGAAGAGAACGCATCTCAGTTAGCCGACGATGCCCGGCCCATTAGTCGATGGAGAGAATTCGGTTTGCACAAAGGAGTATTAAGAATTTAAAAACAGAGCAATGGAAATACATATCGATAATAAAATTGCAGAAATACAGTTGGTTAGCAAAGAAGGCAATAACGTCATTCTTTCTATTAACGGAAAAGAATTTGTGGTAGATGTGGTGATGGCAGAGAATGGAGCTTGCTCAATCTTGCATGACGGACAATCTTACAACGCACAACTAATCCGCCGAGAGAATGGTAAAAACTACAAGGTTAATACCTACTCATCTTCCTTCAACGTAGATATTGTAGACACACAAGCCAAATATCTGCAAATGAAGAAAAAGACTGCTGAGATGCCAGAGGACAAAGTCTCATCACCTATGCCCGGAAAAGTTATTAGCATACCGGTAACCGAAGGGCAAAAGGTCAAAGCCGGCGATGTGCTCATTGTTATTGAAGCCATGAAAATGCAAAATAATTATAAAGCCTCTTCGGATGGCGAGATAAAAAAAATATTGGTCAAAGAAGGAGATACCATCAATGGTGACCAAATTCTAATTACACTCGATTTAAACAAGGATTGATATGAGTAAAGACAAATACATCAGTTTTACAGAACTCAACAAACAAGCCGAATTAGGCGGAGGTATAGGGAAAATAGAGAAACAGCATCAAAATGGCAAAATGACAGCCCGCGAGCGTGTGAATGTCTTGTTAGATAAAGATACATTTGTGGAACTGGACAAGCTGATGATAAACCACTGCACCAACTTTGGTATGGAGAAGAATCGGATAGCCGGAGATGCCATGATGAGCGGATACGGAAAGATAAATGGAAGATTAGTCTTTGTCTATGCTTATGACTTTACTGCTTATGGTGGCTCATTGGGAGCAACAACAGCCAAGAAGATTGTCAAAGTGCAAAAGCTGGCTCTGAAGAATGGCGCACCTATTATTGCGTTGAATGATTCGGGAGGAGCACGCATACAAGAAGGAATAGAAAGTCTGGACGGATATGCCGAGATCTTTCACCAAAACATCATGGCTAGTGGAGTAATACCACAAATATCGGCCATACTTGGGCCTTGTGCCGGTGGTGCATGCTACTCTCCTGCTCTTACAGACTTTATCTTCATGGTAAAAGGAAATAGCCACATGTTTATTACCGGACCCGATGTAGTAAAAGCTGTAACACATGAAGAGATAGACAAAGAGAAGCTGGGAGGAACCCATACACACAGCACTCAAAGCGGGGTTACACACTTTGTATGTGACACAGAAGAAGAGTTATTAATGTCCATTCGGGAGTTACTCAGCTTTCTGCCATCTAACAATATGGAAGATGCCGCCGCCCGACACACCAATGATGATAGCCGACGAGAAGATGAAGAATTGCAGCATATCGTGCCCGAAGATCCGGACCAACCATACGATATCAGAAGCATTATAGAAGCAGTAGCAGACGAACGCTATTTCTTTGAAATCATGCCCGATTTTGCCAGAAACATCGTGATTGGTTTTGCCCGTTTAGGCGGACGTTCCGTGGGCATCGTAGCAAATCAGCCCAACTATCTGGCCGGGGTGCTCGATATTAATGCTTCGGATAAAGCAGCCCGCTTCATTCGTTTTTGCGATTGTTTCAACATCCCCATCATTACATTTGAAGATGTGCCGGGATTCTTGCCGGGTTATACACAAGAAAGCAACGGCATTATTCGCCACGGAGCTAAAATTGTATATGCCTACGCCGAAGCAACTGTTCCTAAAATAACCGTCATCACACGTAAGGCTTATGGAGGAGCTTATATCGTAATGAATAGCAAGCTCATCGGATCGGATGTTAACTTCGCATATCCTACAGCCGAGATAGCTGTTATGGGAGCAGAAGGAGCCATCAACATCTTATATCGCAATGCAGACGAAGATACCAAACTGAAAGAGTTGGAAGCTTATCGGGAAAAATTTGCCACTCCCTACCAAGCAGCCGAACTTGGAAGCATTGACGAGATAATACAACCCAAGCAGACACGCATAAGGCTGATACAAGCGTTGGAGATGACACAAAACAAAGTGCAGACCAACCCACATAAAAAGCATGGGAATATACCTTTATAGCTTAAGCAACCCTATGCATTGCTTTGAATTTGCGGAATTGTCTCCACAGCATAAAGCCTGAAACAAGACTTGCTGCGATATCGGCGCACGGCATACTTGCCCAAACGCCTACTGTTCCGAAAAACTGTGGAAGAATAAGCAAACAAGGTATGAGGAAAAGCACTTGGCGGGTGAGGGAAAGAAAAATAGCCTTACCCGCCATGCCAATGCTCTGAAAGAAATTTGAAGTGACCATCTGAAAGCCCACGATGGGGAAAAAAATGATGATGATGCGTAACCCTTGAGAGGATAAGCGAATAAGTTCTGTATCAGGCGTAAAGATAGAAGTAACCAGCTCCGGAATAAACATGCCCATAAGAAAACCTGCCGTAGTCACAATCGTTGCCGCATAGATCGTTAACTTTAAAACACGAGTTACCCGCGGATACAACTGAGCACCATAGTTATAACCCGCAATGGGTTGCATGCCTTGGTTAAGTCCCATCACAATCATCGCAAAGAGGAAGACCAAACGGTTGACAATACCAAAAGCACCAATAGCCAAATCTCCTCCGTACCGTTTCAGCCCTTGGTTGATCAAAATAACGATAAAGCAAGAGGCTAAATTCATCAAGAAAGGAGACAGACCGATGGCCAACGAATCGAAAACTATCTTTCGCTTTAACCGAAAAATGCCCCGATGAAAATGCAAAAGTTCGTTCTGATTGCTAAATAACTTCAACTGCCATATTAATGCAATCAGTTGAGCAAGCACAGTAGCAATGGCGGCGCCCTGGATTCCCCATCCAAAACCAAAAATGAATAAAGGAGCCAACAAAAGATTAATAACCACTGTAGAAATGGTAGCATACATCGCTTTCTGAGGATGCCCGGCTGCACGAAGTGTTGCATTTAAGCCCAAATAAAGGTGCGTCACCACATTACCAAGTAAAATCACTTGCATATAATCACGCGCATATCCTATCGTTTGATCACTGGCACCAAAGAAATAGAGAATGGGATCAAGAAACATCAAAAAGACAACCGTAAAGAGTAAGCCAATCATAAGGTTTAAAATCAACACATTGCCTAAGACACGTTGAGCAGTGTCATAATCCTTCTGCCCTAGCCTTACAGAGATAAGAGTCGCTGCCCCGACGCCTACCAAAGAACCAAAAGCGGCTGCCAGATTCATAAGCGGGAAAGTCAACGCTAAACCTGAAATGGCCATTGAACCCACTCCGTGCCCAATAAAAATACTATCAATCATGTTGTAAAGAGAAGATGCAGTCATCGCTATAATAGCAGGAATAGAATATTGCATCAGGAGTTTTCCGATATTATCGGTACCCAAAGCAGTCGGAGTTTTTTGAATTGTCATAAATAGTTTTTTTGAGTTCACAAAAGTACACATTTCCCGTCACTAGCCGAAATATAGGCGGCAAAGAAAACATTCTTTCACATAGCCTGTCATGCTTACTGCGCATATAGTGAAAGGGGCTCTTTCGTTAATTAGCATGTAAATCGTGCCATAATATAAGAAATGTTTCGTATTTTTGCCTCCGAAATTGAGTTAATACGTAACAAATGAATATATTAGAATTAAGTGAACAGGAGATCATCCGACGCAATAGCTTGAATGAACTCCGTGCAATGGGCATTGAGCCCTACCCCGCCGCTGAGTATATAACCAATGCTTTCTCTACTGATATAAAAGCTGAATTTAAAGAAGCTGAAGAGGGCGAACCTCGTCAAGTATCTATTGCAGGCCGTATAATGAGTCGCCGCGTAATGGGAAAAGCTTCTTTTATCGAACTACAAGACTCGAAAGGTCGCATTCAAGTATATATAACCAGAGATGACATCTGTCCGGAAGAAAACAAAGACTTATATACCACTGTATTTAAGCGCTTGCTCGACTTAGGAGACTTTATAGGTATCGAAGGGTTTGTGTTTAAAACGCAGATGGGTGAAATAAGCATTCACGCCCAAAAACTTACCGTGTTGAGCAAATCAATCAAACCGCTGCCAACAGTGAAATATAAAGATGGCGTGGCTTTCGATTCATTTGAAGACCCGGAAATGCGCTATCGCCAACGCTATGTTGACTTAGTAGTTAACGACGGCGTGAAAGACATATTCATTAAACGAAATAAAGTGTATTCTTCTATGCGTGAATTCTTTAACGCAAGAGAATACATGGAGGTAGAAACTCCTATATTGCAGGCTATCCCCGGTGGAGCAGCTGCAAGACCTTTCATGACACACCACAATGCGCTTGATATTCCTTTATATCTGCGTATTGCCGACGAGCTCTACCTAAAACGCTTAATTGTAGGCGGGTTCGAAGGAGTGTACGAATTCTCAAAGAATTTCCGTAACGAAGGCATGGACCGCACCCATAATCCGGAGTTTACTTGTATGGAGATATACGTATCTTACAAGGATTATAACTGGATGATGAACTTCACCGAGCAGATGCTCGAGAAGATTTGCATGGATGTGAACGGTACCACGGAGGTGAAAGTAGGCGACAAATCAATCAGCTTCAAAGCTCCTTTCAAGCGGGTAACCATGTTCGACGCCATTAAAGAGTTTACCGGATACGAATTGTCAGGTAAAAGCGAGGAGGAAATATATGAAATATGCAAGAAGCTGAATATGGAGATCAACGAAACAATGGGCAAGGGAAAACTCATTGACGAAATATTTGGCGAGTTCTGCGAAGGCAATTATATTCAACCTACCTTCATCACCGATTATCCGATAGAGATGTCTCCGCTGACAAAAAAACATCGTAGCAACCCGGAACTAACCGAACGTTTCGAACTAATGGTAAACGGAAAAGAGTTGTGCAATGCTTATTCAGAGCTTAATGACCCGATTGATCAGCTGGAACGTTTTCAGGATCAACTACGCTTAAGCGAAAAAGGAGATGATGAAGCAATGTTTATCGACACAGACTTTGTGCGTGCATTGGAGTACGGTATGCCTCCTACATCGGGTATGGGTATTGGCATGGACCGTCTGGTGATGTTAATGACAGGACAAACAACGATTCAAGAAGTTCTCTTCTTCCCGCAAATGCGCCCTGAAAAGAGTATAAAGAAAGATTCCACCGGTAAATATACCGAACTGGGAATACCCGAAGAATGGGTTCCTGTTGTTCAGAAGGCCGGATATAACTTGGTAGATGACATGAAAGACGTCAACCCACAGAAACTACATCAGGATATCTGCGGGGTGAACAAAAAATACAAATTAGAGTTAGCAAACCCATCGGTGAATGATGTAACCGAATGGATTAAGAGACTTAATTCGTAAAAAAATGAAATTACCCGGTAGGATAGCTATAATGGGAGGAGGAAGCTGGGCCACGGCCATTGCAAAAATGGTACTGGCTCAGGAAGAATCAATAAATTGGTATATGCGCCGAGACGACCGTATAGCCGACTTCAAAAGGTTGGGCCATAATCCGGCTTACCTGACAGGTGTGAAATTTGACATCAAGCGTATTAATTTTAGTTCCAACATTAATGACATAGTGAAGGATTCGGATACGCTTGTCTTTGTCACACCTTCTCCTTACCTAAAAACTCACCTAAAGAAACTGAAAACCCGTATAAGAGAGAAATTCATCATTACAGCCATTAAAGGTATTGTACCTGATGACAATTTGATTGTATCGGAGTACTTCACCAAAGAATACGGAGTTCCTGAAGAAAACATCGCCGTCTTAGGTGGTCCATGCCATGCCGAAGAGGTAGCTTTGGAGCGCTTATCTTATCTCACCATTGCTTGCCCTGACAAAGATAAAGCTCGCGTGTTTGCCCGTAAGTTAGGCAGTAGCTATATCAAAACATCAATTAGTGGCGACGTTACCGGCATCGAGTACAGTTCTGTATTAAAGAACGTGTACGCTATTGCTGCGGGTATTTGTAGCGGACTAAAATACGGCGATAACTTTCAGGCTGTGCTTATGTCGAATGCCGTACAGGAGATGAATCGCTTTCTCAACACGGTATACCCTTTGGACAGAAACGTAGACGATTCGGTATATCTGGGAGATTTGTTAGTAACCAGCTATTCTAATTTTAGCCGTAACCGTACGTTCGGAACGATGATTGGGAAAGGATACTCTGTAAAAAGTGCACAAATCGAAATGGAGATGATTGCCGAAGGATACTACGGAACAAAGTGTATCAAAGAAATAAACAAGCATCACCACGTCAACATGCCGATCCTTGATGCAGTATACAATATCTTATACGAACGAATTTCACCTATGATAGAGATCAAATTGCTCACAGACTCATTCAGATAACCCTCAAAAAACTTTTCTGCACATGCTGCCTGAGCAATAAATAGTTAAGCAATCAATTATAAACCCTTTAAATAATAAATATATGATTAGTTTGAATATTGAAAAGACTGCCGGATGCATATCCAAAGAAAAGGTTTTCGCCTACGAAACTTTGGCTAAAGATGCGCAGAAAGCATTGGAGAATGGTACCGGACAAGGTAACGACTTTCTGGGATGGCTACACTTGCCTTCTTCTATCAGCAAAGAACATTTGGCCGATATAAAAGCTACAGCTCAAATACTTAGAGAGAACTGCGATGTAGTGATCGTAGCGGGTATCGGTGGTAGCTACCTTGGTGCACGCGCGGTTATTGAAGCATTATCTAACAGCTTCACTTGGTTGCAAGATAAGAAGACAGCTCCGGCCATCATCTATGCCGGTCATAACATCGGAGAAGACTATCTGTATGAACTCACTGAATTCTTGAAAGACAAGAAGTTTGGAGTTATTAATATATCAAAATCGGGTACTACTACCGAAACAGCTCTTGCGTTCCGCTTGCTAAAGAAGCAATGCGAACAACAGCGCGGCAAAGAGATGGCTAAGAAAGTAATCGTAGCCATTACGGATGCTAAGAAAGGTGCTGCCCGCATCACAGCCGACAAAGAGGGATACAAATCATTCATCATCCCCGATAATGTTGGCGGACGTTTCTCTGTACTTACTCCCGTAGGCTTGCTGCCTATTGCTGTAGCCGGATTTGATATAGAAAAGCTGGTTGCAGGTGCTTCTGATATGGAGATAGCTACTGGTTTGGATGTGCCATTTGCCAAGAATCCTGCTGCCATTTATGCTGCTACCCGCAACGAACTATACAAGAACGGAAAGAAAATAGAGATTTTGGTTAACTTTAACCCGAAACTACACTACGTAAGCGAATGGTGGAAGCAACTGTACGGAGAATCAGAAGGAAAAGAGAACAAAGGGATCTTCCCTGCTGCTGTAGACTTCTCAACTGACTTGCACTCTATGGGACAATGGATTCAGGAAGGTGAACGCACCATCTATGAAACGGTCATCTCTGTTGAAAAGCCAAATCATACGATGCTTGTTCCTTCGGACGAAGCAAACTTGGACGGATTGAACTTCCTGGCCGGCAAACGGGTAGATGAGGTAAACAAAATGGCTGAACTTGGTACTCAGTTGGCTCACGTAGACGGCGATGTGCCTAACATCCGTATCGTGATTCCTGAGCTAAACGAATACAACATTGGTCAACTGCTTTACTTCTTTGAAGTGGCTTGTGGCATCAGTGGTTATATCTTGGGAGTGAACCCATTCAACCAACCGGGTGTGGAAGCATACAAGAAGAATATGTTTGCATTGCTGAACAAGCCGGGATATGAGGAAGACTCTAAGGCTATTCAGGCAAAACTTTAATCAATCTGAATAAGGTTAGGCTATTTGCATGCAAGAACTGAAATAAACAGAAGTTCTTTTTGCCCAAAGGCTTGACTTTGGCAAGTTAATGTATTATCTTTGTCAGTGTAATCATAAAGTAGTTTCAAATTAAACTACGGTAAAAGGAAGAAGTTTCGACTTCTTCCTTTTTTTGTAACAAGACCAACAAATAATCAAGAAAATCACTTTTTTTGACCAAGAGAACGGTTTAGTTGCTCCAAGAAGACGGTTGTGTTCGGTCAACTGCACGGTTGTGTTTCTTCAAAAGACGGTTTCTCTTCACTCACTTCATTATTTGTTAGTGAAATAACTTCTAATGATAACAGATTTTCTCCTATTGTTGTCGAGTAGATGCGCATTTATCCTCTAAAAACTTCTATTCCGTTAATAATCCATAAGCTTACTATTGACAAGAATGAGCTCACAAAACATTCTTTGTCCTAATTAAGCAACACTAGCACTCTTGCCACTTCAAAGCAATGAAACATTCATTTTAAAGCTCAAAGAATTAGCCTTCATTTATCGGGTAATTCGTATCTTTGCAACTCACCAATAAGCCTTTATATGTTTCAAAAAGCAATCAGCCAATATTTGGATAAACATCATTATAACAGCATACAACTATGTTCCGTTCTGTTCGATATGGACGGGGTATTATTCAACTCCATGCCTTACCATGCCGATGCCTGGTACAAAACAATGCTTGCCCGCGGGCTTCATTTAAGCAAAGAAGAGGCTTATCTGCACGAAGGACGTACCGGTGCCGGAACAATCAACATTGTCTGCCGCCGTCAACTCGGTCGCGACGCAACTCCCGAAGAGATAGAAGCTATCTATCATGAAAAGACGATGGAGTTCAACAAGCATCCCCTGGCCGAACGCATGGATGGTGCATGGGAAGTACTTAGAAAGGTAAAAGAAGCCGGAATCGTTCCAACAGTAGTAACAGGATCCGGACAAGGTACACTTCTGAACAGATTGGAAGAAAACTTTCCGGGAATGTTTCGTCCTGAACTGATGGTAACGGCTTTCGACGTGAAATATGGTAAGCCTCATCCTGAACCCTACCTGATGGCATTGGAAAAAGGGGGCTTGAAAGCGAATGAAGCTATCGTTGTAGAAAATGCTCCGCTTGGAGTAGAATCCGGCGTTGCAGCCGGTATCTTTACTATAGCAGTTAATACCGGACCACTTGACCCGCAAGTATTGCTTGATGCCGGAGCCAACCTTCTATTTCCGTCTATGCAAAGCTTCTGTGATGCGTGGGATGGACTCAAAGCTGCTTTGCAAGAACAAGAATAAGAATAAATAAAGTTTAGAATAAAAAAAGGCACCACCAATCACTTGGTTATGCCTCTCTGTTATGAACGTAAAAATACAAAAACATGTGACCTGGGTGGGATTCAAACCCACGACCTTCAGAACCGGAATCTGACGCTCTATTCACTAAGCTACCAAGCCAAAGCGTGGCAAAAGTAGAAAAAAACTATGCATTCTCCTAATGATTCAGCCTTTTTTGTCTGAACAAGCAGGTGTAAACCACAAAACAGAATGTTATTTTGACACAAAGGAGGACGATAAACAAGCAAAGAGTCTACAAATGGAGTTGATTACAAAACAATTATAAATATTATTTCTATCTTTGCCAACAACCAACTAACAATAAACTTATGAGTTATCTAATAAAACCGGAAAAGTACAAGCCATTACTTGATTTAAAACAAACCGAACTCGGTATCAAGCAAATCAAGGATTTTTTTCAAATGAACCTATCTTCAGAGTTGCGCCTGCGCCGTGTAACAGCACCGCTTTTTGTTCTGAAAGGAATGGGCATCAACGATGATTTGAATGGAGTAGAACGAGCAGTTTCATTTCCCATTAAAGACCTGAATGACGCCCAAGCTGAAGTAGTTCATTCCTTGGCCAAATGGAAAAGAATGACACTCGCCGACTACCACATCGAACCGGGATATGGCATCTACACAGATATGAATGCCATCCGTTCGGACGAAGAACTCGGAAATATCCATTCGCTCTATGTAGACCAATGGGACTGGGAAAGAGTGATTACCCCTGAAGACCGAAATATCGATTTCTTGAAAGAGATTGTAAACCGCATCTATGCCGCCATCATTCGTACAGAATATATGGTGTACGAGATGTATCCTCAAATTAAACCTTGTTTACCTCAAAAGCTACACTTCATTCATGCCGAAGAGCTTAGGCAGCTATATCCTGAGATGGAACCTAAAGACAGAGAAAACATCATCACAAAGAAATATGGCGCTGTATTCATCATTGGCATAGGCGGCAAATTGGGTGACGGAAAGAAGCATGATGGGCGCGCCCCCGATTACGATGACTACAGTAGCATAGGCAACAGCGGACTTCCCGGATTAAACGGAGATCTCTTACTGTGGAACGAAGTGTTGCAACGAGCCATCGAACTCTCTTCTATGGGCATACGCGTAGACAAAGAAGCCCTACAAAGGCAGTTGAAAGAAGAAGGAGAAGAAAAAAGACTGGAACTCTACTTCCATAAACGGTTAATGAACGGTACGCTTCCTCTTTCTATTGGTGGAGGAATCGGGCAGTCACGCTTATGCATGTATTATCTGCGCAAGGCACATATAGGAGAGATACAAGCCAGCATCTGGCCCGATGAAATGAGAAAAGAGTGCGAAAGGCTCAACATGACTTTGATTTAAATAAGCGATAAATGATGAATGTTCAAATAGAAGAAAGTTGGAAAAAGCACTTACAGCCTGAGTTTGAGAAAGATTATTTCCGAAACCTTACGGCGTTCGTGAAAGATGAATATTCCCACTCTCCAATATACCCTCCGGGAAAACTAATATTCAATGCGTTCAACCTATGTCCATTCGATAAAGTGAAAGTGGTCATTATCGGACAAGATCCATACCATGGTCCCGGACAGGCACATGGTCTCTGTTTTTCTGTAAACGACGGAGTTCAATTTCCACCCTCGCTGATGAATATATTCAAGGAAATCAAAAGTGATTTAGGAACAGACGCGCCTCCATCAGGTAATCTCACCCGATGGGCAGAGCAAGGAATCTTATTGCTAAACGCTACGCTTACTGTTCGTGCACATCAAGCCGGTTCACATCAAAACAAAGGATGGGAAGCCTTCACCGATGCTGCCATCAGAGCCTTAGCGGAAGAACGGGAACATCTGGTATTTATCCTCTGGGGAGCTTATGCGCAAAAGAAAGGAGCTTTCATTGATCGGAATAAGCACTTGGTGCTTAGTTCCGCTCATCCTTCTCCTTTTTCCGCCTATAACGGATTCTTTGGAAACAAACATTTCAGCAAAACGAATGAGTATCTCAAAGCTCACGAAGAAACAGAGATTGCATGGTGAAACCTCACCAAAGATAACAAGACGAAATAGCCCCGGTACAACAATCAATTAAGATTCTGGTACCGGGGCTATTTTACATCCTTTTATTCCGGATTAATACCACTGAATGTTACTCTGCGTCTGGCTGCGTTGTTCCCATTTCAAGTCTTGCAAAAGACTAGCATTGGCACGAATGGTGAAATTATAATATTTATATGTTCCAATTGGAGAAATACTAGCCGACATATTCCAGCAATGCAAATCACGCGAAACAGTAAAGGCACTCTGAATAATCTTGTGAGCATCAAAATCATATCCAGAATTAAAACTCATACTCCAACGATTGGATATCTTAATATTGCCCGATGCACTCAGGTTTTGCGTATATTTATATGGATAACGCATTGTCTTCTCATTAATATGTGCCGATGTGTTTTCGCTAATATTAAAGGAATAACTTAAATTTAACGACCAAGGCATTGTAAACATCTGATAACCATCAGCGTCTACCTTAGCCTTCTCTACTTTTTTAGTCTTAGTTTCCTCTCCTTCTCCCTGAACATCTCCTGATTCTGGCTTTTTAGCATCACCTTTCCCGTTCTTTTTATCATCTACTTTTTCATCTTTCGGACCAAACAACTTCTTCCATGTATCATTATTGAGTGTATAATTAAAAGAAGAGCCCCATCCCTGAAAACGTCCGAAACGTCCATAAGACCATTCTGTACGGCTACCCTCATAAACATCTCCATTCTCATCAAATTGATAAGCATAAGTAGCAAAAGAAGAGTTAAGATTCAATGTATAATTCTTAGAAAGCTTCAAACGCAAACGCAGAGAAAGGTCACTCCATGGTTTTGTTTCCGCCGCCATATTATAAGAGATGCTACCACCCAACTCATCAATAAGACTAACTTTACGGATAGAGTCATTACGGGTTTTATACTTCATCTCAAGATTATTGGAAAGGTCAAAACTTACCGTTCCCTGCCTACCTCTTCCAGGCACTCCGAACGCCTCATTAGCATAAGGAGAATAAGTAACAGTATCCAATTGATTCGAAGAATTGAGGTACGTATAAGATTCATAATAGCCATATTTGGAAGCGCCAAAATCAGGAGCCATACTGAGACTAACCTGAGGAGTGATCACATGGCGTATTTGTATTTCTTTGCTCTTTGCAAAAAGAGGTTTATACATTCCATAAAGTTTAGTACTCACCCCTAAGCTCGTATTGTAATTGTATACACGATGAAATCCATAGATAGTGTCTGTGGGAACATCCTCATTAGACGCATCCCTGCCTCTCATTACCTTACGGGTATACCATCTTTCAGTATAATTAAACGAAGGAGTGATATTGAAGTATTTAAAGAGAGTAAAAGTAGCACTAACCGGAATGGTATGACTCATTCCATTCTTCCAATCCTTCACCAAATTTGATTTAAACAACATATCATCTTTCGTATTGATGCTATTTGTTAATCGTCCGGTATAACTTAATGATATCTTCTCATACCAACGTTCATCGCCTACAACAGTTTTACGTTTAAAAGGATAAAGACGACTCAAAGCAATATTAAGGTCCGGCAATGTCACTGCAACAGAGGAGTCTCGCAAGGTTTGCGCAATATTAAAAGTACTTGAGATCGTCAAACCTTGATCAGGAAAACTGCGTGAATAAGCAACACTTGACGTTTTAGTCCCCTGAGATAAGAGTTGTGAATTATATAAATTACTTATATTTGTTCGCTCATAGCTAGTTGTAGAGAAATTTACACTTGCTGAGAAAGTGCTATTAGGACTAGCTTTGGTATCTTGACGATGAGACCATACGATCTTAAAATCTTTAGCAACCGAGTAATCTGCCAAGCCCTTATCTCCTGTTTTTGTCACTTGATAGTTGGCTTGTAAAGAGCCGGAATACTTATAGCGCTTATTGTAATTGGATTCAACTCCCAATGCCCACGAACCTTTAGTAAAAACATCTCCCAGTACTTTCAAATCCATTTTATCATTGATCGCAAAATAATATCCACCGCCTGTTAAACCAAAGCCACGGCTAGAATCATCCATATAAGTGGGCATAATAATACCGGAAGAATAACTACTGGAAAACGGAAAGAAAAAAAAGGGTACTGCTATGGGGAGGGGCACGTCTTCAACGACTAAATAAGCCGGCCCGGTAATGACATTCTTCTTAGGTCGTACTTTAGCACGAGTCAATTGAAGGTAGAAATGTGGATGATCGTGATGATCACAAGTTGTATACCGCCCATTTACCATAAAAAGTTCATCATCCACTCCTTTTTTAGCATTATTTCCTGTGACGTATCCTTCTCCTTGCTGACTTACAACATTACTGATAAAACCTCTTTTACTTTTAAAGTTGTATCGAATCGTTTTTGTTTCATAAGGAGTATCACCATCTTTAAAAACAGGAGTACCTTGCATCACCCCCAACGAATCGGGCACCCCATGAGCATAAACAGTGCTACTATCCATGTTCATAGAAATAACTTGAGCCGCAAGCTCTATCTTCTCATAGTTCACTTTCCCCTGACCATAAAGATGCGCATATCCTCCCTTAGTAAAAACGATGGAGTCATTCGCTTCATAAACAACAGGAGCGGCAAGGGGCTGCTTTTTCTTGGCCGGAAGTAAAGCCAGCGAATCATTCTTCAGTGTATCAATTTTTTGTGTATCGGCTATCGATACATTCGAAACCAGATTTCGCTTTCGGCGTTGAGGCATTGCCTCTACGGAAAGTGTCAATAAAACAAACAGTAGTATGAATGATATAATTGTATTTGCTTTCAATGGCGTCATCAACTAATAGTTTACGCTTAGAGAGGCAAAAGTACGCATTCTTCATCAATTATATATGAGATTCTTCTTTTTTAATTATTTTTTAGGCCCTATAAAAACAATTCGCACCAGTAGTCAAAACGAGCAAGTCCCTCCTCTCCATGCTTAGAGATACTCTTACGAGCATTCGTCACACTCTTCTCTTTGTCAAGATGAGTTTTAGAAAAGAATTTATCAGCAAAACAAACAACTTGTTCCTCAAGACTTTGAGGAGTCATATCTCGATGAGGAATAGGTAGTTGTTGTTCCACTATTTCTTTCAAAGAAAGTCCTGCTCCTGTATGGCGCTCACACACCAATGCATGACGAGGTAAACCTGCCTGGCGAACCAAATCAGCCCCAAGATAGCCATGACAAATATATGGCTGTGAACCAAAACAATAAATGCTCGGAGCATCGGTCAAAAAGATTCCTATATCATGGAGCATAGATGCTTCAGCAAGAAACGATTCATCCAGATTCAACTCCGGATGGTTATGAGCTATATCCAAAGCCTTGCGGGTAACGGAACGGCTATGTACAAGTAGTATGTTCCTCAGTTCATCCTCTACGGGATAGTATTTATAAATCAAATCAATAGGACGCATATAATAATCTGTTTTATTTATTGCATGATCAATCGGAATTGAATATTTTTGCGCAATATTACTAAAAATAACAATCAATCAAATGGATCTGCAAGAGTTTTTGAGCCTAACGATTTTTGGCATTGAGATAAAGCATACTGTCGAGTTCTTTATTAAAGCCTTGATTATATATGCTATTACACAAAGTACCGTATCATTTATAAAATTCTTATTCCGTCGTTCACAAAGAAGGAAAGGCGCTTTATCTCTAGACAAAACAACTGCCAGCTTTATTCAACGGATCAGCGTATATTCCATTTACATTATTGGAGGTGCCACCTTCCTATCATTGATTCCAGGAATGGAAAAAGTGGGTAATTCCATTCTTGCTGGTGCTGGCATCATGGCTATGGCCATCGGTTTCGCTTCAAAAGAAGCTCTTTCCAATTTTATCAGCGGACTGTTTATTGTCTTTGCCAAACCTTTCCGGATTGGTGATGTCATTAAATTAGATGATAATATAACTGGTACTGTAAGTGAAATAACTCTCAGACATACTGTTATTCGAAACATGGAGAACAAAATGATCATCATTCCAAACAGCACCATGAATTCTAGTACCATCATTAATTCCACTCTTGGCGAACAAGAAATATGTAATTTCATAGAGATCGGCGTTTCATACAACGCTGATTTAGACAAAGCGATGTCATTAATGTATGATGAAGTAACGAAGCACCCTCTACTTATAGATCGACGCACACCAGATGATAAAAAGAATAACACTCCCTTGGTTCCGGTGCGAATTATCAACTTGGGTGATTCATCTATAACCCTAAGAGCATGGGCATGGGCTGCTAATTCAGGAGATGCGTTTGTGATGAAGTGCGACTTATTGAAGTCCATCAAAGAACGTTTTGACAAAGAAGGCATAGAAATACCTTATCCTTACAGCAACATTGTGCTCAAGAAAGAAGAGTAAGTACTAATTACTCTGCCTGCGTTTTTTCCAAAGCTGCCAGGAGTTGATGATATTCTGCCACAATACGTACGATCCCGGCCCCACTGAAGCTAGCGGGTTCAAGTAAGTATGGGCCATCCAAATGGCAAGAATTGTATTCTTTTGCCCCAAAGACTGCCCCCCGCTAATGCGATCGGAATAAACGCTTCCAATGGTTTTACCCAAAAAGAATTGCAAACAACAAACCACTAAAGCCCCCAAAGCAATCATCAGTTCGGTCCAGCCATCAGCAGGATTATAAATCAAAGAATGCACTGTCTGTGCCGTCACAATAGCAAGAGAAAAAGACCAAAGATAAAAAGCTAGTTCATGATATCTAAGTAGAAAAGAATGCGCTTTAGGAACGACTTTCTGAAGTAACCAAGCCAATAGAAACGGACAAATCAATAGGGGAACAACTTTGCTGAGGATAAGAAAGAAAGATTCATAAAAAGTCGTTTCTTGTTGAGGCTCAATCAGAGGAAAAGACAGAGGAACAGCAATAGCAACTCCTATATTCGCCAAAAGGGTATAAGTTGTAACACTGGCCGCACTACCACCCAATTTAGACGTGATTACAGCTGCTGCAGTAGCTGTGGGACAGATAATGCAAACCATCACGCCTTCAGCCACTAGTTTATTACTCCGATAGAGAAGCAGGTAAACCGCCAAAGCACCCACAATTTGAATTGCAAGTAACCAAAAATGCAGTGGCTTTAACTTTAACTCGCTCGGAGAAACCTTGCTGAAGGTTAACAACAACATCGTAAAAATCAGAAAAGGAGTAATAAAGGAAAAAAGCATAAACACCTGATAGCCAAGGGCGCCAACCAACATCGCGACCGGAAGAGTCCAGTCTTTGAGAAACTTCAGCATCTTAATCGGATTTAAATTCTTCATGCAAAGTAACAGCGAAAAGAGGAATAATACTACCTTTGCGACGATTTTTTATTAAAAACATTACTAAAATGAAAGAAAACAAGTTAACCAAAGAACGTGCACTTCGCTGGAAGCAGTTCAATCACAAAGGTTATTCTGCATTCTGTAGTTTAAAGAAAGAAGTCAACATTGGTGTTCTGGCAGTATCTACACTGATTTTTGCCAATGTTGATGTAATCTCTGCACAGAATCAGGTTGCCGGGCAGCTTAAGAATTACGAGCTGGAAGAGATTGAAGTAACCGGCACTCGTGTTCCGCTGACGGAAATGCAGTCGGCAAAGATGGTAACCGTACTTTCGCGCGATGAAATTCAAGCAGCGGCTGTACACAGTATTAATGATCTCCTGAAATACGCCGCTGGCGTAGATGTCCGCCAACGAGGCGGGCTCGGTATTCAAACCGACATTTCAGTGCGCGGAGGCACATTCGACCAAATTACCATCCTTCTCAACGGGGTAAACATCACCAGCCCCCAAACCGGTCACCTCACGGCTGACTTTCCTGTTTCCATGAACGATATTGAACGAATAGAAGTGCTTGAAGGACCCGCCGCACGTATATTCGGCACCTCGGCTTTCACCGGGGCTATTAATATCGTCACAAAAAACGACAAACAAAGTCATGTTGCCGTAAATTTAGCAGGAGGTAGCTATGGGCTGTTTGACGGAGGTGCACAAGCAAACTTCACCAAAGGAGCCTTCAGTCATCAAGTGTCTGGTAGCTATAATCGTAGCGATGGTGCCACTCAAAACAGTGACTTCAACACTAAGCGAGCCTATTATCAGGGAATATACTCGGATAAAGAAGTAGACGTGCGTTGGCAACTGGGAATGACTGACCAGAAGTTCGGGGCAAACACTTTCTACTCAGCGAGCTACCCTAATCAGTACGAAGAGGTTCGTCGCCATCTCATCTCTGTGCAAGCAGAAACAAAAGGAAGGTTTCACTTCACTCCCGACATTTATTGGAATCGTTGGAAGGACCATTTTCAGTTAATACGAAGTACTAACACGGGAGAGAACTTTCACATGACAGACGTTTATGGCGTTAACCTGAATGCATATTTTAACTCTGCCTGGGGAAAGACAGCTTTTGGAACAGAAATAAGAAATGAAGGCATTCTGAGTACTAATCTGGGACAGTCACTGACTGAAAGCCAATATGTCGATATTCCGGGCGAAGACGGGAAACAGTTTACCAAAAAAGACAATCGGACAAACATTAGTTATTATATTGAGCACAATATATTACTTCAAAGAATGACTATTTCCATGGGTGTTCTCGCTAATATGAATACAGCACTCGACCATAGATATCGCTTTTATCCGGGCATCGATGTCTCCTATCGTCCATTCGACAAATGGAAGTTCTTCGCTTCATGGAACATGGCACTCCGCATGCCAACCTTTACGGATCTTTATTATAAGAGCCCCACTCTGCAAGGAAATGTAGGACTAAAACCTGAGGAAACCCAAGCCTTCAACTTAGGTGCAAAATATCGAAATAAATATCTTGAGGCAAACATTAGCGGATTCTTCCATAAAGGGAAAAATATGATTGACTGGGTGATGTACACCTCTGATGATGTTTATCACTCGGCCAACTTTAAGTTAGATAATATGGGCATTGAAGTTTCGTCAATACTAAACTTCCGTTCATTGATAAATCAAAATTGCATTCTGGATAAATTGAATATAAGTTACGCCTATATCCATCAAAAAAGGTACGATGATATCGAAATCTACAAATCAAGTTATGCGATGGAATCTCTTCGCCATAAATTGGTTGCCCGACTTGATCATCGTATCTGGAACAAACTGACTGCCGGATGGGCCTTCCGCTGGCAAGACCGTACAGGAGGGTATATAAAGTACGACCTAGACAATAAACCCACAGGTATAGTCGTTTCTTATCCTTCTTTCTGTCTGCTAGATTTGAAAGTCTCTTGGAATGACAGCAAGTACAATGTGTTTGCAGAAAGCAATAACCTGCTAAACCGGACCTACTATGACTTTGGCAATATACCTCAACCAGGATTTTGGTTCAGAGCGGGAATAAATTACCGGATCAACTTCAAGTAGATTAGCTCGCTCTAGATTAACAATAGCTAAAACGTGCATGTTTCCCTTTGGGTTCGTGCACGTTACAACTATCTTCCCCTATGAAACAGCTTACCTCTCAAAAATAATTTTCACGACTCGTCCAAATCAAAAAAAAAGCCCCCTAGGCTCTAAGAGGGTAACGATCCAAAGCAATTTGGTAAAAAAGCCAAAACTTGATGCCAAATTAATTACTTTCGGCAAAATTCCACTACATTTGCAAATTAATTATGGTATGGCACAGCTAAAAAAAAACATATTAATACTTATTATTGGCCTATCAATGTTGGCTTCACCCCTATGCACCAGTATCTGGGCTAAAAATTTTATTGTTGTCATAGATCCTGGTCATGGTGGCCATGACCCCGGCGCCATTGGTAGTTTTTCCAAAGAAAAAAACATCAATTTAAATGTAGCTCTCAAATTAGGCCGGCTTATTGAGAATAATAATGATGACGTAAAAGTGATATTCACACGAAGCACAGACGTCTTCATCCCACTTGATAGACGAGCTGAAATAGCAAATAATGCTAAGGCAGATCTTTTTATTTCCATCCATACTAATGCCGTTGCAGGATCAAGAACCGCCAAAGGAGCGTCAACTTGGACACTTGGTCTCGCAAAATCCGAGGCCAACCTTGCTGTAGCCAAACGAGAGAATTCCGTAATTTTGTACGAAAGTGATTATAAAACCCGATATGCGGGATTTAATCCCAATTCTGCGGAATCATATATCATTTTTGAATTCATGCAAGACAAATATATGTCTCAAAGCGTTCATTTAGCATCTTTAGTGCAAAAAGAATTCCGTCACACATGCACTCGGATTGACCGCGGTGTGCATCAAGCCGGTTTTTTAGTCTTAAAAGCCAGTGCCATGCCAAGCATATTGGTAGAATTAGGATTTATTTCCACCCCTGAAGAAGAACAATTCCTAAACCAAGACGAAGGAACTTCTTCTCTGGCCAAAGGCATTTATAGAGCATTCCTCACGTACAAAAGAGAACATGAAATTAGAGTTACCGGAACAAGCCGAACCATAGTACCTGCAGACGACAAAGAAGACTACAAAACCGAAGAAAAGCCGGATAGTTCATTACATCGCGCAATGACTAAAGAGCAACTTCCAACTCAACAAACAATCTCAAAAGACAACATCAGAAATTCTGAAGAGATTATCTTCAAAGTTCAAATACTCACTTCTGCAACCTTGCTTAACCAAAATGACAAACGCTTCAAAGGACTTAAAGAGGTAGAGAATTACCAAGAAGGAGGAATATATAAATACACTTATGGAGCTTCAACCGACTATAACAAAGTATTAAAGACCCGCCGTTCTATAGTTAACGATTTCAAAGATTCCTTCATCATTGCCTTTAAAAATGGAAAAAAGATAAATATCAATGCGGCTATTAATGAATTTAAAAGAAATAAATAAAAAGACAGAATATGATAATGAAATACTTTACGAAAGAAGTTAAAATAGGGATAGCAAGTATTATGGCACTATGTGTGATAGTCTATGGCCTCAATTACTTAAAAGGAGTCAGCATGTTCAAACCAAGCAGCTATTTCTACGTGAAATATCAGAACATTAATGGATTAGCCAAATCAAGCCCGGTGTTTGCTGACGGATACCGTATCGGTATTGTGCGAGATATAGCTTACGACTATACACATCCAGGCAATGTTACTGTCGAAGTAGAACTAGACAAAGACATGCGAATACCCAAAGGTAGTTCGGCTGAACTTGTCTCCGAAATGCTTGGAGGAGTCCGAATGAATATTCTGTTGGCAAATAATCCTCGAGAGAGCTATTCAACCGGAGATACTATTCCAGGATCATTAAACAACGGCCTAATGGAAAGTGTATCAACACTCATGCCCCAAATGGAGCAAATTTTGCCTAAATTAGATTCTATCCTTGCTTCATTAAACACCATCCTCAGTGATCCAAACATACCAACCGCTCTCAACTCGATTAAAAATACCACAGCCAACTTAGAAGTGGCCAGCGGACAACTAAAAGTATTAATGAGAAAGGACGTACCACTACTGGCAGGAAAGTTAAACACTATTGGAGATAACTTTGTAGTAGTAAGCAGTAATTTGAAAGGAATAGATTATGCGGCCACATTCAATAAAATAGACTCTACATTGGCTAACATAAAATTAATTACAGAAAGGTTAAATAGCAAAGATAATTCAATGGGATTGTTACTCAATGACCCACAATTATATAATAACCTAAATACGACTAGTGCCAATGCAGCCAGTTTACTAGAGGATTTAAGAATAAACCCGAAACGCTATGTACACTTCTCATTATTTGGCAAGAAACAGAAGTAGTTGTCTTTATGTTATATAGACTCAATCTAAATAGAAATTATTTTTCGTTAGTTATAAATTGAGCCTCAGACATCCGTTAATAAACGTTTCTTAGACCTTTATGCTTTATAACATAAAGGACAATTTACAAGCCAAATAAACTGATAATCAAATGTTTAGATAAAAACAAGAGCTATTCAAAGAACGTACAAGGCCATCCTCTTATAAGTGGCTGAAATTAAAGGAATTATTCAATATTGGAGAAACACAAGAAAAAAGAGATTTGTTTTTATCAAATAAGATTCCCAAATTTGCAATTGTAGAAGTTTTGCTTAATTAATAAATGTATTGAAGCCGTTATGATTGAAACAAATCATGTCGGGTTATGGAACCGCTGTCTTCTGGTTATACGAGACAATGTTCCTGAAACGACATATAATACTTGGTTTGCCCCCATTATCCCTTTAAAATATGAGGACAAAACACTAACAGTACAAGTCCCTAGCCAGTTCTTTTATGAATTCATAGAAGATAAATTTGTGGATCTGCTCCGTGCCACCCTATATAAAGTTATTGGTGAGGGCACGAAGTTGATGTATAATGTAATGGTGGACAAGAGCTCTAAAACAACGATTAATCTTGAAGCAAGTAGCCGTTCAACTGCTATTCCGCAGAAGAATGGGAATCGTTATGGAAATAAGTCCCCCAATGTCCTACAAGCTCCTGCTCCACAAGACTTAGATCCTCAATTGAACCCTGATTATAACTTCGAGAGTTTCATTGAAGGGTATAGCAACAAATTGTCGAGAAGTGTAGCAGAAGCTGTGGCACAAAATCCGGCGAAGACGGTATTTAATCCCCTTTTCATTCATGGAGCTTCAGGAGTAGGGAAAACTCATTTGGCTAACGCTATAGGGACAAAAATTAAAGAGCTCTTTCCTGAGAAAAGAGTCTTATATGTTTCTGCACATCTATTCCAAGTGCAATACACTGATTCGGTGCGCAATAACACGACCAACGACTTTATCAATTTCTATCAGACCATTGACGTACTAATTATAGACGATATACAAGAGTTTGCAGGAGTTACCAAGACTCAAAACACATTCTTCCACATCTTCAATCACCTGCACCAAAACGGTAGGCAATTAATTCTTACATCCGATCGTGCCCCAATTTTGTTGCAAGGTGTAGAAGAAAGATTACTAACTCGTTTTAAATGGGGAATGGTAGCTGAGTTGGAAAAGCCCTCTGTAGAGCTGAGAAAAGATATATTAAAGAATAAAATACATAGGGATGGATTGCAATTTCCACCAGAAGTGATCGATTATATCGCTGAGAATGTAAATGAAAGCGTACGAGACTTGGAAGGGATAGTGATTTCAATAATGGCACATTCTACAATTTATAATAAAGAAATAGATTTAGAATTAGCTCAAAGAATCGTTCGCAAAATCGTCCGTAATGAGACTAAAGCAATTACAATAGACGACATTATAGGCATCGCGTGTAAACACTTTGAGTTAGACCCAACAATGATTCACACAAAATCAAGAAAGAGAGAAGTCGTATTAGTTAGACAAGTGGCGATGTACCTAGCTAAGAAGCATACCGACTTTTCATCCTCTCGAATAGGGCAATTAATAGGAAACAAAGATCATGCAACCGTACTACACGCCTGCAAAATAATCAAAGAGCAGTGCGAAATAGACAAAAGCTTCAACTCAGACATAGAAAACATAGAAACATCCTTAAAAAAAAAGATATAAGGTAATAGTGTTAGCAAAATAAAAGTCAGAATGTCTTTCCTCATTCTGACTTTTATTTTTGCAAAGCTCAATTATTCGTTTAAAAAACCTTGATAACGAATTGCTTGCAACAACGTTTCAGAAGTAAGCTCATTAACCTTTTTAGTATAACGAATATCCGTAAAAACCTGAGCCAAAGTTTCTTTATGGTTCTCTTCTACAAATTTCTTATTTGCATCAAGAGATTCTTTGTTTCCATATAAACTATCAATATCCGAGGCAGTATAATCGTGATAATACTCCTTATGTACAATAGCCTCTAAAGGCAACCGATCCACTTGCTCCGGGGATTCATCTGGATAGCCCAAAGTAATAGTAGTTATAGGAAAAACTAATTTAGGTAACTCTAGCACATCAATAATCATTTTCGGATTATAAGTAGTGGTTCCAAGATAACAAAGTCCTAAGCCCTTTTCTTCTGCCACGGTACAAAAAGTTTGAGTGAACAAAAGAGCATCAATTGCAGCATTCATAAATGATTGAAAGTTATCATACCCTGGCACTGCCTTTCGCGCCTCACACCACCTACTAAAACGCCTAAAATCAGCACAGAAAGTGAGTACTACTGGTGCCTGATTAACCATTGGTTGATCGAAATGAGCAGGAGATATTTTTGCTTTCATTTCAACATCACGGGTCACTATCACACTATAGGACTGCATATTACCAACCGTAGAAGCTCGGAAAGATATTTCGAGCATTTCATTTAACATTTCTTCTGGAATATCCTTTTGTTGATACTTCCTTATTGTCCTTCTGTTTTTTATTGATTCCATCTTTTATTTTTCTGCAAAGATATAGAATAGATCAGAAAAGAGTAACATTCATCTTCTATTTTCATGCAATAATTGTCTAAAAGACAGATTTGAGTCAAACATAATCTTATATAGACTTTTTTTTTAGATAATTAATCAAATAAAATATAATCATAAGATACTGATAAACAGTATTTTAATATATATAAAAAGAAAACTTAGACTAATAAATAAAAAACCTAATTATATTTTGTTATAACAGAATATATTATTAGATTTGCAAATACATTTATTAATAATAAGTATAACTTCTACACTTTTATTTATTATTAAATTCGAATTAAGAAAATAACATCGTGGAAAAACAAATCTACTCATACAATGAATCCTACGAAGAATCTTTACGATATTTTCAAGGAGATGAGCTTGCTGCAAGAGTTTGGGTCAATAAATATGCAGTCAAAGATTCTTTCGGAAACATTTACGAAAAGTCACCCGAGGACATGCATTGGAGAATTGCCAATGAAATAGCTCGGATCGAATCAAAATATAAAAATGCACTCAGTTCAAAAGAGCTTTTTGATCTGTTAGATCATTTTAAATACATCATTCCCCAAGGCAGCCCAATGACAGGAATTGGCAACAATTACCAAGTTGCTTCTTTATCTAACTGTTTTGTTATAGGCATTGATGGTGCTGCAGACTCATATGGTGCCATTATTAAAATAGACGAAGAACAAGTGCAGTTAATGAAAAGACGCGGAGGAGTTGGCCATGACCTTTCTCATATTCGCCCAAAAGGGTCGCCAGTAAAAAACTCCGCCTTGACCTCTACCGGAATTGTGCCCTTCATGGAACGTTACTCAAATTCAACACGAGAGGTAGCTCAAGATGGACGCCGCGGTGCATTAATGTTAAGTGTCTCTATCAAACATCCTGATTCAGAAGCCTTTATTGATGCCAAAATGACAGAAGGTAAAGTTACCGGAGCTAATGTCTCAGTTAAACTAGATGATGCATTCATGGTTGCAGCAGTTGAAGGCAAAAAATACGTTCAGCAATACCCTGTAGATTCCGATCATCCGACGACAGTCAAAGAAATAGACGCCTCCTTATTATGGAAGAAGATTGTCCATAATGCTTGGAAATCAGCAGAACCGGGAGTTCTATTTTGGGACACCATCATCAAAGAATCCGTACCGGATTGCTATGCCGACCTTGGATATAAAACTGTTTCGACTAATCCATGTGGAGAGATACCTTTGTGTCCCTACGACTCTTGCCGCTTATTAGCCATTAATTTATATTCATATGTTGTAAACCCATTTAAAAAAGATGCATACTTTGATTTTGAGTTGTTCAAGAAACATGTAAGACTGGCGCAACGCATCATGGATGACATCATTGATCTTGAACTGGAAAAGATAGAACGCATTATAGAAAAAATCAACGAAGATCCGGAAGAGGGGGAAATAAAACGTGCTGAACGCATACTTTGGGAAAAAATATATAAGAAAAGTGGTCAGGGCAGACGAACCGGAGTAGGTATAACCGCAGAAGGGGACATGTTAGCTGCCTTAAATCTACGCTATGGAACGACAGAAGCAACTGACTTTTCAGAAGAAATACATAAGACTGTTGCAATCAACGCTTACCACTCCTCGGTGGAAATGGCTAAAGAACGTGGTGCCTTTGAAATATACAGCAGTGAAAGAGAGAAAAATAATCCGTTTATAAATCGTCTTCGTGAAGCTGATCCTGAATTATATAAAGAGATGGAGAAATATGGACGACGTAATATTGCTTGTCTTACTATTGCTCCTACCGGAACAACTAGTTTGATGACGCAGACGACTTCTGGAATTGAACCGATCTTTTTGCCAGTATATAAGCGAAGAAGAAAAGTGAACCCAAACGACACACAGGTGCGAGTTGATTTCGTAGATGAAACAGGTGATGCTTTTGAAGAATACATTGTTTTTCATCACAAATTCGTAACTTGGATGGAAGCCAACGGATATGACCCCTCTAAACGATATACACAAGAAGAAATAGATGATTTAGTGGCAAAATCTCCTTATTACAAAGCGACCTCTAATGATGTTGATTGGCTAATGAAAGTGAAGATGCAAGGAAAAATTCAGAAATGGGTTGACCACTCCATCAGTGTCACTATAAATTTACCAAGTAATGTAGATGAAGATTTGGTTAATCGCTTGTATGTTGAAGCTTGGAAATCTGGTTGCAAAGGTTGTACCGTTTATCGCGATGGTTCGCGCTCAGGGGTACTACTCGCTACCAAATCTGATAAAAAAGAAGAGCTCCCACCTTGCAAACCACCCACGGTAGTGGAAATACGACCAACAATATTGGAGGCTGATGTTGTCCGATTCCAAAACAATAAAGAAAAATGGGTTGCTTTTGTGGGTCTACTCGACGGCAGACCTTATGAAATATTCACTGGTCTGCAAGATGACGATGAAGGTATATTGCTGCCAAAGACCGTAACCACAGGACGAATTATTAAAAGTGTAGACGAGAATGGAAATAAGCGATATGACTTTCAGTTTGAGAACAAACGAGGATACAAAACGACCATCGAAGGTTTATCCGAGAAATTCAACAAAGAGTATTGGAATTACGCTAAATTAATATCAGGAGTGCTTCGTTGGAGGATGCCCATTGAACAAGTAATCAAATTAGTTGGTTCTCTTCAGCTTGACAGCGAAAGCATCAACACATGGAAAAATGGCGTTGAACGTGCACTAAAGAAATATATCCAAGATGGAACCGAGGCAAGAGGGAAGAGATGTCCAAACTGCGGAAACGAGACATTGGTATATCAAGAAGGTTGCCTGATATGCACAACCTGCGGCGCATCAAGATGTGGATAAATATTTGTAAAAAAGAAAATTAAAAAGGAGCCCTAAAAAAGCTCCTTTTTGACTTATACAAGAATCTTAGCACAAACGTTTGCATACTATTTTAAATTGGTTCGATGAATACCAACATGCGATATAAACAGAATCTTTCTATACTTGCAGTATCATTGAGCTAATATTAAATCTAAATATATATGATAGTATCATTTAATATCGAATATCGTACCTATTGGGGCGAAGAAGTCAGACTTCTAGGGTCTGCTCCCGAGCTTGGAAAAAATGATGTTACTAAGGCAATCCCTTTACAGACAACAGATGGTACCCACTGGAATATTGAAATAGAAATTTCATCTTCTCTAAAAGAAGTTATAAAATATAGCTATTATATATACAAAGAAAAAAAAATAATCCGCAAGGAATGGAATTACCTGCAACATAGCTTATTAACATCACCATTCGAAAAGAAAAAACGATATCGCATTTATGATAGCTGGAAGAACATTCCAGAAGAGCAATACTTCTATAGTTCGGCTTTTACTGAATCTTTAATAGCTCATCACGATCAGATTGATCCATTCCACAAAGGATATAAGAAAGGTCTGATTATAAAGGCCTATGCACCACGAATAGGAGACAATTATTGTTTAGGCCTTTGCGGAAATCAAGATATTTTGGGCAATTGGAACGCTGATAACTCTTGGATCATGAGCGGCATGAACTACCCTGAATGGATATCAGAGATTGATGCCGAAAAAATACAATTTCCTCTCGAATATAAATTTGTATTATATAATAAGAAAGAGAAAAAAGCAGAAGCGTGGGAAAATAATCCCAATCGCTACATTGGAGATCCTAAAATAAACTCCAACGAAACAGTCTTCATATCAGATCGCTATGCTTTCTTCAATGTCTCTGTATGGAAAGGTGCAGGCGTAGCCATACCAATCTTTTCGCTAAAATCAGAAAAAAGCTTCGGAATAGGCGACTTCGGTGATTTAAAACGAATGATAGACTGGGCTGCCAAAACGAACCAAAAAATCGTACAAATATTACCAGTAAACGATACCACGATGACACATACGTGGACCGATTCTTATCCGTATAATAGCATTTCGATTTATGCGTTTCATCCGATATACGCTGATCTGAACAAAATGGGCAAATTGAAAAGTGCTGAAGAGATCAATATATTCACAAAGAAGCAAAATGAATTGAATGCTCTCTCCAGCATTGATTATGAGGCTGTTAACCAAACAAAATGGGATTATTTTCGCCTGATATTTAAACAAGAAGGAGAAAGTGTTCTAAATTCAAATGAGTTTCAGGTTTTCTTCCAAGCAAACAAAGAGTGGCTGCAACCCTATGCCACCTTTAGCTATCTACGCGACGTATATAAAACTCCTAACTTTCGCGAATGGCCTAAATATAGTACTTTTAACGATGAAGAAATGGCTAAAATCTGCTCGCCTGGAGCTCCTGATTATCCACAGATTGCCATCTATTACTATATTCAATTTAATTTACACGCACAACTATTAGAGGCTACCACCTATGCCCGTAAACATGGAATCGTTTTAAAAGGCGACATACCTATCGGCATTAGTCGCAATAGTGTCGAAGCATGGACAGAGCCTCATTACTTTAATCTGGACGGACAAGCTGGGGCTCCACCCGATGACTTCTCTGTGAACGGACAAAATTGGGGCTTTCCGACTTACAACTGGGAAGTCATGGAAAAAGATGGTTATAAATGGTGGATGAAGCGTTTTCAGAAAATGTCAGAATACTTCGACGCATATCGCATTGATCATATCTTAGGTTTTTTTCGAATCTGGGAAATACCGATGCATGCTGTACACGGATTACTCGGACAATTTGTTCCTTCACTAGCTATGAGCAGAGAAGAGATAGAGAGTTATGGACTACCCTTTCAACCAGACTTGTATCTTACTCCATACATACATGAATATTTTCTAGCGCAAATCTTCGGTCCTCATACTAAATACGTAAAGGATACCTTTATCGAAGCAACTGATACTTGGGAAATGTATCGAATGCGATCTGAATTTGATACTCAAAGAAAAGTTGAGAAATACTTCTCAGGAAAGGCAGATCCGGACAGTATATGGATACGCGACGGATTGTATGCCCTTATTAGTGACGTACTGTTTGTACCCGACCACAAAGAACCGAATAAATACCATCCTCGTATCGGCGTGCAACACGATTTCATATATCGAGCGCTTAACGACGGGGAAAAGGCAGCATTCAACCGCCTATATGACCAATATTACTATCACAGGCATAACGAATTTTGGCGTCTGCAAGCCATGAAAAAATTACCTCAACTCACCCAGTCTACAAGAATGCTGGTATGCGGAGAAGACCTTGGCATGATACCCGACTGTGTGGCATGGGTCATGAACGATTTGCGCATTCTTAGCCTAGAGATACAACGAATGCCAAAAAATCCTGCTGATGAGTTTGGACATTTAAGTAATTATCCATATCGTTCAGTGTGCACCATTTCAACACACGACATGACTACCTTGCGCGGCTGGTGGGAGGAAGATTACCAACAGACACAACGCTACTTCAATAACATACTTGGACATTATGGCATCGCTCCGGCAATAGCGACGCCTGAATTATGTGAAGAAATTGTGCGCAATCATCTAGATAGCAACTCCATATTTTGCATTCTCTCTTTACAAGATTGGCTATCTATTGATGAAAAATGGAGAAATCCTAACGCAAAAGAAGAACGTATCAACATTCCGGCCAACCCAAAACATTACTGGCGTTATCGCATGCATCTTACTTTGGAACAGTTGATGAAAGCAGACTCTTTAAATGAAAAGATAAAAGAGCTGATAGCAAAGACTGGAAGAAATGTTGAATGATAAAAATCTATTTATACTATAAAGAAAAAATATAATGAAAATTATTACTACCATCTTCCTCGAAAACGTGATATTCTATGCTTACCATGGTGTAGCTCCCCAAGAGACTACCGTAGGAAATACATTCATCATTAATCTCACTATAAAAGGAAATTTCTCGAAGTCAATAGAAACTGATGATGTAACTGATACAGCAAATTACGCTAATATATATGAAGCAGTGAAACAAGAAATGTCCATCCCCTCTAAACTCTTAGAACATGTATGCGGACGCATTATAAACCGTCTATTCCAGAGTTTCCAGGCAATTGAAGAAATAAAAATCAAATTATCTAAAGTGAATCCCCCTATGGGAGCAGATATCGATTGTGCAGGAGTTGAAATTTTTGCATTAAGAGAATAGTCTGAAGTCTCTATTTTTCTCAATGCAGAATATAAAAAAGCGAAAGTCACACACTTTGCCATTTATTAGACAATAATTGCATGACTTGTATTGCTTTAATTTGCTTATAATAATAATAAGGCTCAAAAATCGGCGTTATGCGGTGTACGAGGGAATGGAATTACATCGCGAATATTAGTCATACCTGTGACAAAGAGCAACAAACGTTCAAAGCCAAGACCGAAACCAGAGTGTGGAGCAGTGCCAAAACGACGAGTATCCAGATACCACCAAATGTCTTTTTCAGGTACTCCCATCTCTCTAGCGCGATTACATAGTTTCTCATAATTTTCTTCACGCTGAGATCCTCCGATAATTTCACCAATTTTAGGGAAAAGCACATCCATAGCACGAACAGTCTTGCCATCTTCGTTTTGCTTCATATAGAATGACTTAATTTCTTTCGGATAATCAGTCAAAATCACCGGACATTTAAAATGTTCTTCTACCAAATAGCGCTCATGCTCAGAAGCAAGATCGGCCCCCCAAAATATAGGGAATTCAAACTTACGTCCATTAGCTACAGCTTCTTCAAGAATTTTAACCCCTTCGGTATAAGACAAACGAATAAAATTGTGCGAAAGAACAAACTTCAAACGCTCAATAAGTTCTTTATCAAACATATCGTTCAAAAATTGGATATCATCTATACATTGATCCAAAGCCCACTGAATACAATATTTAATAAAATCCTCTGCTAATTGCATATTTTCTTGAATTTCATTAAACGCTACTTCTGGTTCAATCATCCAGAATTCAGCTAAGTGCCTAGGGGTATTAGAGTTCTCCGCACGGAAAGTTGGTCCAAAAGTATAAATCGAACCTAAAGACATTGCAGCAAGTTCACCTTCCAGCTGGCCTGACACCGTTAAACTAGCCTGCTTACCGAAGAAATCATTTTCGTAATCAATAGTACCATCTTCCTTTTTCTTCAGATCATATAAGTTCATCGTAGTCACCTGAAACATTTGCCCTGCTCCCTCACAATCTGAAGCTGTAATTATGGGTGTATGGAAATAGAAAAAGCCTCGTTGATGGAAAAATTGATGAATAGCAATAGCCATGTTATGACGAATACGGAACACCGCCCCAAAAGTATTGGTACGCGGACGAAGATGAGCTATTTCGCGTAAGAATTCTAGCGAATGCCCTTTCTTCTGCAAAGGATATGTATTATCACAAGCACCAAGTACTTCTATTTCACGAGCTAAAACCTCCACCTTTTGGCCCGAACCTACAGATTCAGCCAAGAGACCATTCACGCTAAGGCAAGCCCCAGTAGTAATCAGCTTCAGCATTTCTTCATCAAAGTTCACCAAATCAGCTACTATTTGCACATTATTTATAGTAGAACCATCATTTAATGCTATGAAATTAACTTGTTTGCTTCCTCGTCGGGTACGCACCCATCCTTTCACGTTGACCATAGCGCCAAAATCATCACGCCTCAGCAGATCAACAATCTTTGTTCTACTAATCTTTTCCATAAAACGATTTTATATACATTTATTATATAGCAATGAAGAGCGATAGTTCACTCTTCATTGCTATTTTATACTTAATTATTCAAAAGATCCCATTCTAAGGAAGTTTACTTCCTGCTCTGATAAATAACGCCATTCGCCACGGCGCAATCCTTTTTTAGTTAATCCTGCAAAGTAAACACGATCAAGTTTCATCACTTTATAGCCTAGTGATTCAAAAATACGGCGAACAATTCGGTTCTTTCCAGAATGAATTTCAATACCAACTTGATCTCGCTTCACTTCATCCGAATAACTAATTGCATCAGCCCGAATTTCACCATCTTCCAACTGAACGCCAGAAGCAATCTGATCCATATCATGTTTTGTGATATTCTTATCAACATACACATGATAAATTTTCTTTTTCAAAAACTTCGGATGTGTCAATTTAGAGGCTAAATCACCATCATTTGTCAACAGTAATACACCAGTAGTATTACGGTCTAATCGACCTACAGGATAGATGCGCTCGTTACAAGCCCCTTTTACTAAATCCAGAACCGTAAGACGTGCCTGTGGATCATCTGATGTTGTCACACAATCTTTTGGCTTATTCAATAAAACATAAACCTTACGTTCTATAGATACAGACTCTTCATGAAACTTAACCAAATCCGTACGTTTGATTTTTGTGCCAAGTTCCGTAACGATTTCTCCATTAACAGAAACAACCCCTGCAGTGATGAATTCATCAGCCTCACGACGAGAACAAACTCCTGCATTTGCAAGATATTTATTCAAACGTATCGGCTCATTCGGATCAACAAATTGTTCTTTATACTCTATCTGTTTCTTTTGGCTATATTTGGCGTTCGGATCATAATCATCGGTACGACGACGCACTGGACGTGAAAAGCCTTGAGATCTATTATCGTCCGAATTAAATCTTGGACGACGAGGACGACCATCGTCCTCACCTCTCCCGAATGACGAATTACCATACCCCGTATTCGGGCGGTTACTCTGCCAAGGCTTACGTTCTTCGCCATTATTGCTCCGCCAAGGCTTATCTTCTCTATTAAAAGGGCGTTGTGGACGATCGTTCCGATTAAAGCTAGGACGTTCTCCTTCAGGCCGATTAATTCTTGGACGATAAGAAGAACGATCTCCTTCTTCACGATTATAAGGACGTGCAGGACGATCTCCTCCTTCACGATTATAAGGACGCGGAGAAGGCGCACCACCTTCACGATTAAAAGGACGATACGGACGATCACTCCCTCCGCTATTGAAAGGCCGTGCTGGACGGCCACCATCTGATTGAGAGCGATCTTGTCGATTATTGTTATACGAACGGCCTTGCTGACCTTCGCGATTATAGTTTCCTCCTCTATTAAAAGAAGGTTTGTTGTCATCCCGACGATTATAACCGTCTCTATTAAAAGATCTTTCACCATCACGGCCGGCATCTTTGTTCTCTTCATTAGAGTTTTCACGCCAATTTTCATTTTCTATGCTCATTTCCATTTAAATAAAATTGTAAGTACTACTGGCCTCACGGCCTGATTTCTAAACACCTATTTTTATAAAGAGCTTAAATGCCCGTATAAGTATGCGGGGTAATGCTCCTTAATTCCTGTTTTATAGATTCATTAACATCAAGGTTCTCAATAAATTCCTTGATCGAATTCTCAGTAATTGCTTGATTAGTGCGCGTCAATGCTTTTAAAGCTTCATATGGATGTGGATAAGCTTCACGACGAAGAATAGTCTGAATCGCCTCAGCTGCAACACTCCAACAATTATCCAAATCACGATAAATAGCCGGCTCATTGAGTAATAATTTGCGCAGTCCTTTCAATGAACTTTGTATTGCAATCACTATATGCGCAAATGGCACCCCTACGTTACGCAACACAGTTGAGTCTGTTAAATCTCGCTGTAAACGTGAGATAGGCAGTTTTGCAGCCAAATGTTCCAATATTGCATTTGCCATTCCCAAATTGCCCTCAGCATTTTCAAAATCAATCGGGTTCACTTTATGAGGCATGGCACTTGATCCAACCTCCCCTGCTTTGATCTTTTGCTTAAAATATTCCATTGAAATATACTGCCAGAAATCCCGATTCATATCAATCATAATTGTATTTAATCGTTTCATGGCATCAAAAATGGCCGAAAGACTATCGTAGTTTGAAATTTGTGTCGTATATTCCTCCCTTTCCAAACCTAGTTTTGATAAGACAAAATAATCACCAAACGCTTTCCAGTCATATTCAGGATAAGCAACATGATGAGCATTATAGTTTCCTGTAGCTCCTCCAAACTTCGCCGTAACCGGACAAGCTTTCAAAACTGAAAGTTGACGTTCTAAACGGTATACAAAAACCATAATTTCTTTTCCCAAACGAGTCGGAGAAGCTGGTTGCCCATGAGTTTTTGCCAACATTGGAATTTTAGACCAATCAATAGCATACGTCTTCAATTGCTCTATTAATTCTTCAACAAATGGATAATAAATTTGTTGAAGCGCCTCCTTTATAGATAACGGTATTGAAGTATTATTAATATCTTGAGATGTAAGACCAAAATGAATAAATTCCTTATACTCATCAAGTCCACCCAACTTATCGAATTCTTCTTTTAAAAAATATTCCACTGCCTTTACATCATGGTTGGTAACACTCTCTATGTCTTTAATTCGCTGCGCATCTAGCTCCGAAAAATTACGATAGATACTCCTTAAAGATTCAAACGTGCTAATTTCAATTCCCTTAAGCTGCGGTAAAGGCAATTCACATAAGGCGATAAAGTACTCCACCTCCACCAATACACGATACTTAATCAGAGCAAACTCTGAAAAATAACCAGCCAAAGCCTCGGCTTTGCTTCTATAGCGACCGTCAATAGGAGAAATGGCCGTAAGTAAATCAAGTTTCATACGTTTTTAGATAATTATCAGATTGCAAAATTAATTCTTTTTCCCGACTATTAAAGTATAGAGAAGAAGAAAGTTTAGATAAGAAACAAAAAAAGCGACTCCACAAAACTATTTTGTAAAGTCACTTTTTTTGTGGGCGTTGACGGGTTCGAACCGCCGACCCTCTGCTTGTAAGGCAGAAATCGGCTGATACTTAACGAGTTAACAATCAGAGCATTACAATGCTTGAGTTTTGGGGTTATAAAATAGTTCAAATTGCCTCCTGTTTTAGAAGGATTTTCTCATATCGTTTTAATTCATTATTTAACAGAGCATTTTCTTGCTCCAGCGCATTACACTTGCTTAATAACTCTCTTACCTGGTTTCGAAGAGAGATTATGAGCTTGTCTTTATCGAGAATATCATTCATTTCTTTATATTTTAAGAGAAAAAGTGATGATTAAAAAAATTATTAAGTTCTTTTTGCGCAAAATGCTAGTTATGAAGATCTTAGAAAGTAACGTATATTATAGTTATGACAAAATCAATCAAATTGTTGAGTACATCACCGAAGGAAAGAGTTCTAGTGAGGAGATTTAGCAGTAGCTACTTTTCTTTTCTCCGCAACCTCAGCATTATCAATAGAAGGAAGAATAACAGGGACAGTAAACTTCACCGAAGTTTGGCCCGAAGTTTTCTCTTCCTTCCTAGCTCTCACACCTATTCCCCAATCAGCCAACATTACACCTAACTTTCCGGCGCCTTCCGAACCATTCTCTTCGCCCAAGACAGCCTCAAATTCAACGACCTGAACAGAGCAATCTTTATCTACTATTTTTGTGCTATATCCTCCACGAGTAACTATCCTCGGGCTAATAATAGCTCCAGTGCTAGCTGTTTTCTCCTGTGCTGCTTTTACTCCCTCAACAATCTCTATCAGAGCTTCTTCTACAAAATCTTTTAAGTTCATATTATGCAAAAAATTAATTCATTTATATTTTAATAGAAAACATCATGATACATAAAGAATTACACATTTATACCGAAACTTCATTCGAATACATCAAAAGAACTATTAGGAATAAAGATGGAGAAATCCTTTTTGAAAGTTATTACCCCAAAACTGTTATCCCCACTCCAGGCCCAATTGAATTCCTTGAGGCAGCTCTCGATGGCAAAGATGTTTTCATTCGCCAAGATTACAATAGGCAATCTTCCGAAATTGCATTCCAACTTAAAATGCTCAACGGTTGCGAGGCTAATAAAACTAACTTAAGTAAACGAGCTATCGACATTCTTAGAGCTATTAAGAATTTGCTCAAAGAACTTCCAAAATAACAGGAATACCGTCGTATGAATAATACTTTCCAGCTTCTTCTACAGCAGCACTAGCTTCTTCTTTTGTTTGAAAATAGGCTACAGAATATTTATAATCATACGTTTTAAAAGCGTATGGGATAGACTTGTTACCATCGCTTTTCGCATCCTTAACTAGTATCATTGGAGAACCTTCAGTCCATTCTAATTTTACAATGTATTTATTTTCCATTCCTTTTATAATTTAAGAGAAAGCAATAATGAAAGCATATAAAAAAAGAGTCTAAATTGCCTTTTAACTGCACATCTTTCATCCTTTTTCATAGAACAAGAGCCCAACCCGGTCAATGTGGTCTCCCAGCGGGGTTTCCTTATTCTTATTATAATCGACAACATCAACCTTATATAATAGCCCTAAATCTTCAATTTGCACGTTTATATCCATTAGTTCGTTAAATGAAAGATCATTTCCTATAGCAGCCAAATCAATATCCGATCCTTCCGAATAATTTCCCTTAGCTCTCGACCCAAAGATAAGAACCTTGGAGATCAAAGCATGCTTTCTGAAAACATCGCGAATATCCTCTATAACATCATTACTAAGACCGAACATAACTAATTAAATAAATTATTCATCGTATTGGCATTGGACTTCTCTTCAGACAGCCGTACATCCATTTGCTTTAACAATATGGAATATTCATCATAGATTTTGTCTACAATCTCCTTTGCGTCCCCTTCATTATAAGTATGCGAGGTCGTTACGCGAGCTTTTGCCATTCTTCTCCACCCGTCATGATTAGAAATCAAACCATCTTCAAAGGCTTTTTGTAATGCCCCATTAGGCCCATTCACGAAATCATAACCCTTGTATTTTAGGAGATCTTGAAGTACTTTCCAACCCAATTCAAAAGTGTATTCAAATCTTTGTATCAGGCCTTCCATCTCTAGTTCGGACAATTTCCCACGTTCTATCTTTTCCGTGATTTCCAGAACCCTACTACAAGCTTTGTGAAAGCTATCATATCTTTGTAGCCAACGTATATCTTGATCCATATTCAAATTATTTATTGTAAATCACTTCTTTATAATCTTATCCAATTCCTCCTTGGTAAATTCAGATTGCGGCTTTTTAAAATAATAGTAGATCTCTCCACCAACGCTAATATTGGGGGTATAAACTACTTGCATTAATTCCCAGCCTTGTTCCGCAAGATAATTAACAAACTCTATGTCAAGCCTAAAATGCATTACATTGCCCTCCTTATCTTTTAAAAGATAATTTTTTGGCATTGCATACTTACTTTCCGGAGCACTGTCATATACATAGTGGACACAACTGTTTTTAGGTCCCCACAGAGCATAGGAATACACATACTTCTGCCTTTGGGAGAAGCAGCTCAGCGAGATTGAAAGCAGTAAGAGTAATAGAACTTTTTTCATTGGATCTTATACTAATCAAATCGTAACAAGCACATATAAACCATAAATGACCGCAACAATCCCTGCAAGCAATAACAGCATTTGCAAACAACTAGAGGCAATGTCGACCTTGGGAGCTTGAATTGTGAATCCATCTAGTTCTCCAGAGATTACACATGTCAAGCCATTCTCAAAGTTCGTCACAATGTTTGTAGCGATCTCATTTGGTTTATAATAGTTTCCGTCTGAATCTAAAGCGGAAATATGTATTCTAGTTCTATCATTGTCTACCTTATCCAATGATACTTCTATCTTGTCTTTTGAAAATCCGATGATAATTTTATTCATCACTTTATTTTCGCTCAAAATAGAAAACGCTGATAATTTAGGTAAATCGAGAAGAAAACCGTAAGTATCATCTATAGATTTATTTAAGGTGATTTCTTTGCTGTAAAATGTCACTTCGCCCATCGTTATTATGAATTACAATTTGATATTCTTTGTTTTAGTTGATTTATTTTTTCGCATCTAAAAGTACGCTTATCAATCGCTCTTTCTCTTCCAACAATTTATCTTTTCCTGCAATCTCCGCATTTAAATGGCGTATTTCCATTAAGGCGTCATTTAGTTTATCTTGACACTCTGCAACGGCTATATTTCCGTTATTATCTCTTCCAACGACTATGTTTGAATTACCATTAGTCTTCTGATTACTTGAATTGTCCTCAAAAAAATAGGAAATCGGCACATCCAATTCATTGGAGAATTTTTCCAGTAACTCAGTGTCAAAATGTTCTTTATTATAATATTTAAACACGCTAGACACGCTAACCCCTATACTAGAAGCGAAATCTTCTATATTTATATTCTTCTTTGCGATCAAATTCTTTAGTTTTTCTCCTTTTTTCATATACGAAAAGTTATATAACTATATTAAAATTACATCAAACTATAAAAATACTACTATAAATATTTGGTAGTACAGTGGAATGATTTTATATTTGCACTATAAAGTTAACGGAAAACGTACGTAACTACAAAATAAAATGAAGATAAAATAAACAAAATAGAATATTCACTCTAAAAAACTTAGAAAAATGAATGACGCAGTAAGAACGATTAAAAAAAATCTGCCGGTCGGTTATGAAAGGATTATTTCCAATGCAGTAGGCTGTAGTATAGCTACAGTTAATAATGTGATGAATGATCGGGCGGCTTCTAAAAGATCATCTTTTAAGAATAAAATCATGATCGAGGCCAACAGGCTTGCCAAGGAAAATCTTGAATCATTGCAAGATATTCAAGAGACGGCAAATGCTTTAAACAAATCCAATGGAATTGAAAGCGAACCTGCTCACTAAGCGTGAAAATCAGATCGCAGGTTTAGCAGCATGCGGTCTTGCAAAAAAAGAGATGGCTGATCGTTTAGGCACTGCATACGGAACGATTAATGTCCAACTCGATAATGCATACAAAAAGACAGGAACAAGCAAACTCAATGAACTTGGATCTTGGTGGCTAAATAGAGCTTTTGCTCTAAATATTGATTTCAAACAATTGCAGAAATCAATAATCGCTCTTTCTTTTCTGGCTCTCATCTCTCTTCAAATTACAATTGATCAAAACTTTCAGTATGCGAAAAGAGCACGGGTAAGGAGATACAGAATTGAGGAAGTCTCTGAATATGAATTCTAAAATCAAAAATAACAGGCAGCATAGCATAGCGATGTACATGCGTATCAAGTAGTATTAACAATAGCTCAAGTCCCTATAAAGCTCACGAAAGAAACAGCCTAAAAAACAAATTCAAAGATATGGAGAAAAATTATTTAGAAAAGATTATTGCAGAGAGCATCAAGATTGGAACGATCCAAACATTGAAATCTCTTGGACTACTACCGGAAGTGATAACAATATCACAAGCGGAAAAAATGTATGGCAAACGCCTCGTAAAAGAATGGCGCGACAAAGCATGGATCAAATTCTATCCGGCAAAAAATAAGGAAAGAGGACGATATTACGTCAAGCGCTCCGAACTAGAAACTGCAGCTTCAATGCTCGACATTCATAATAAGGTTCCAGACAATATCATACAACAGCTTATTCAATCATAATATCTATGAGCTATATACCTAAATCATCACCAGCGCTTGAAGCTCTTCAAAGAAGCATGGAAGAAGCCAACAAGAAAGATGAAATGCGAAGATTAGAGGCTCGACAAAAAGCAATTTTTGACAACATGAAAAAAGTATGTTTACCCTCTACCAGAAAAGAACCCTATGTTCCAACTCTGGAAGATGAATGTGTAATGCGAGAGTATGCTCTCGGGATGTACTCAGGAGATTAATTTATTTTAAAATCAAATATTTATGAACGCAATTCAAATCAAAGCTGAAGAATTCAGTAATATTCCGGCAACGAAGATTGTCGAATACGGAAAAGTAGAGCAAAAGTTTATTCAAATGTACAATGCCATCTGGGGCTCGCAGTTGGGCGAACAGATTTACCACAAAGAAGTATTCAACTTTCAAAAAATACTCCGAGAAAACCCTTCAGTAGCCGAATGTAGCAAGATGTCGTTATATGGTTGCTTCCTCGACATTGCAGTCAATGGTTTATCCCTTGATAATACAAGCCATCCGCACTGTTACCTGATTCCTCGCAATGTTAAGACAGGGCACAAGGATGGAAATAACCGTGACATATATGAAAAGAGAGCCAATGTATCGGTAACTGGTTACGGAGAGCTCACAATGCGTATGCGATGTGGTCAGATTCGTTATGCCGACAATCCTATAGTTATTTACGAAGGAGACATCTTTTCTATCGGCCTTGAAAATGGCGTAAAGAAGATCACTTACTCGGCAGCCATACCCCGTAAATCAACAAAGGTCATAGGAGCCTTTATTCGTATTGTCCGCATGGATGGATCAGAAGACTATCAATGGCTGCTAGAGGGCGATATACAACGTCTGGCCAACTTCTCCGCTAGGAATAACTCCTATTGGAAAGATGGTCACAGAGTAGAAGGAAAAGCAAATGAACTCTATTCCTCTAATTACGGAGGTATTGATCCGGGATTCCTTGAAAATAAAATGATCAAGCACGCTTTTGATGCCTATCCAAAGGTACGCACAGGACAATACACCGTGATGGAGACAATAGAGGAAGAACCCGCAGTGATAGATTACGGTATTGCCGAGGAAGTAAATCAGGAACCGGCCGTAGTTGCACCGTTTGGCCCTACAGAGCCGGAGCCGGAACCCGCAACAGTTTCCGCAACAGTTACTCAGGCAGATGAAAACGAAGGATGGTAATAACAATTTAAAATCGAAGATATTATGTCAGAAACAGCACTTATCAAAGTTGAAGAATTTACTTCTATCATGCAGAATGCGCCTGCTACGCTTCAACGTAATCAACAATCCGTAGAAGGTAGTACTAATGCCGGTCAAGCTTTACTTGACACTATAGAAGCGGCCGGAGGTTTAAATGATGAGTTAGATGCTAGCGTGGCGATCTACATAGAACGCATCAAGAAAACTCAAAAGAACATGGAAGAACGTCGTAAACCTATTACGCAGTTATTCGATCATGTACGCAGCACTTTCACAGCACTTGAAAACTCTATTGATCCTAAAGATGTAACATCGATTCCCGGCAAACTAATAACGATGCGAAACCAATATGCCAAACAAAAGTTGGAGGCAGAGAAAAAACGTCAAGCCGAAGCTCTTCGCCGTCAGAATATTGAAAATGAAAAGGTAACATATAAGGCTTCTCTTGAAATGGCTATTAGCAAGCATTTCAATGACTATTTCAATAGCAAATCGGGTGTACTATCTCAAATCTGGGAAAGCCTCAATTATTCCAATTTTGCAGAGAAGGCCAAGATGATTAGGGAATGGTCCCTCGTATATCCGGTCGAACATTACAAGATGTTCAGAGACACGATTTCCACGTATTATCTTGATCCGATTACAAAGGCCAATATCCAAACGGAGTTATCAACAGGCAAATATGAATCTTTAGCTCAGCAATACAAGTTTGATATGGAGGATTTAAGGCAGTCTTTCATTGATCGCTTGCCGTCGCGACAAAAAGAGATCATGGAAATTGAGGCGCTTCGTAAGGTCAACGAACAAGAAGCTGCGAAAAAGGAGCAGGAGCGTAGAGAACGTGAAGATAGAGAGCGTAAGCAGCGCGAGCTCGAAGCATCACAGGAACAGGCTAAGCAAAAAGCGTCTGCCACTGCTGCCGCACAGGTTAGTCAGATGAACAATCTCTTTGAAGTATCGGCCGCTACTGTCACACCAACTCCGGTTAAAGCTAAGGTAACGGAAAAGATTCAAATACTACATCCTGCGGGAATTCTTGAAATCTATCAGATGTGGTGGGTGAATGAAGGACAATCTCTTCCTCTTGACGAGCTTGAAAAAATTCATAAGAAGATGATAACTTTCTGTGAAAAGAAAGCTAATAAGGATGATGAGCACATCAAATCAAGCTACGTACAATACGTCGAGGACGTCAAAGCTAAATAGAAATGGCTAGCAATAATCCTGATACATACTATGACAGAAGTGAGGTTAGTAATTCTGACCTCACTGAATTGAAAAACTACCTATACCCGACTACTCAGTACGGAGACAAGGAAGCGGCATTCAAGTTCGGAACTCTCATAGATGCGATGATTACAGAAGCGGATCGTGTTGACTACTTCAAAAGAATGGTTGATAATATCCGCTATACTCAGGACGATTTTGAATTGGCCGACGCAATGAAAAAAGCCCTTAGAATGGAGGCTCGCAAAGACCAATTCTTGGCAAAAGTTCTTGAGTTATCAGACACTCAGAAATTTATGGTCAACAAAGATCAGCAATTTGAGTACGGCAACTTCACATACACTCTTGATACACGATGTAAATGGGATTGGTGGCTACCCACTTTCAATTTCGGCGGCGACCTCAAATCTACGTTTGCCGAAACAGCCTCACAATTCATGGAAGCTTTTTATCATTTCGATTATGACCGTTCACGCTCGTGGTACATGGATATAGCAGGAAGCAACAAGGATTTCATCTACGCCATCTCAAAGAAGAACCTCAAAGTTTTTAAAATCTTCATAAACAGAGGCGACAAAATATATTTGAAAGGTAAAGAGAAGTACGACGAACTCGCATTCAAGTACTGGATGTTGTTTGCTTAATTTTTAAAACAAAAGATATGATTATCACACCGAAAGACAGGATTACAGCAGAGCTTACCGAAATGGATAAGTTCCTGAATATTACAATGAGTGAGAATGCTGAAGAAGCAGTGCAAAGAGGTAATGACCTCGCTGTATATGTTGCCCGTACCGGCAAATTATTAGCAGACGCTAAGTATTGGCTTGATGAAGCAATGAGATCGGAGGTCCTTAATACGCTTCGAGATACGGCAAAAGAAGCTAAGGCAACAGCAACGGCAGTCAATGCGCTTGTCAACTCACTCTGCAAAGAAGAACGCTATCTGGTCAATTGGTGTGAACGTAATAACCGTACCGCAACGCATCAGCTTTCATGGTGTGTAACGATCATAAGTAAAGCAAAAGAAGAAATGAAAATGGCCGGATTCGGCAATAATAATGTAAGGAGGAATTTCAATGAATAAGAATGAATCAATCAGATGTCTCTTTCTCTTCGTCATAGCAATTATGATGATTGGAGTAGGAAATAGCGATCCGATGCATAGCGGACTAGCTGCCGCCGGATGCATCATAATCATTTGTCTTGGCGCTTACTCTGTAGCCAAAACAAAAGAGGAGAACTTCTAAGCAGCAGCGCAGGAAATAGGGGGAGTTAGCTCAGTGGATGAGCAGCGGTGCGCACAGTCAAGACAGCCGGGCGGCGGTTCGATTCCGCCACTCTCCACAATATCAATTTTGATAGAATTTAATCATATAAAGTATGGAAAAAGCAAAGAATGTAATCGAAAAAGCTTCTATAAAAGCGGAACGCTGCGAGGCTACTTACAAAGAGAAATACACAGAAGCGAACTACACGAATGAGGTTAGCAAGAAATGCGATCAGATCATACACTCCGATCTAAAAAAGGCATTCAGCGCACTAGTTCCTTTTCTTGTTACGATCACCGAACAACCGGAAGCTAAATTATTCAGTCTAGCGAATATTGACCTTGAACCGACGGAAGATATCCAAACGGAAATTAGCAAGTACGTCGTGACCGGTTACAGCAATGGAGGAAGCGAAGAATCTGCCGGAGTTACCATCATCGGACAGAAAATACTAAAATCAGGCCAGGTTCTCAACCTAATTGCGCCATTTACAAAGTTCTCGAATGATGGTTTGGATGGCTATAAATATGGAGGTGAGCTTGAATTAGCTATCCAGTGTTGCGATTACGAAGTATCGGAATACTTGTTTGGAGAAAAATATGGTATCAAGCAAGAAACGCTTGACTTTGAGAGCGATGCGCCTGTAGAGGCTTCTGTTGATGGGGAGACCGAGAAGAAACCAAAGAGAAGCAGAAGCAAGAGAGCCAAAGTCATTGAGGAAGCCCATATTTTCGACGCGACTGCATAACAAAGAAAGAGAGTGCCCTGTAGCGGGGCACCCTTTAATAAAGAAGAAGCTATGAATATAATTCTAAAATCAAACGTATTCGAACTGCAATTCAGGTATAGGCCAATGATTGTAGGCAAGATAAAGCAGATAGAAGGACGGAAATATGATTCCGTTCGCAAGATATGGACGGTACCCGTCTCCAAAAGGATTGAACTCGAGCGACTAGCGTATCAGATTCGGCAGTTTGAGCCAGTGACTTGGGGTACAGGAGATCAACATGTGGCAACTCGCCAAGAAGAGGATGTTGCCTATGAACTGCCAGAGCTTAAAGCATTGGATCGCCCTCACGGGTTAAAAATAACTCCCTACCCCTATCAATTGGAAGGTATACAACGGGGCTTGGAATTGAAACGGTTCATGAATACGGATGAACCGGGCTTGGGAAAAACGTTGCAATCAATCGCCACGATCAATCTAGCTAACGCCTTTCCTTGCTTGGTTATTTGCCCTTCATCTTTGAAAATCAATTGGGAAAGAGAATGGCACAAGTTTACCGATAAAAAGGCAATGGTGTTATCTGATAATGTTCGCGATACATGGCCGTTCTTCTGGCAAACAGGCATGTATCAGGTATTCATTGTCAACTACGAATCGCTAAAGAAATACTTCGTTCAGCGGATCAAAAAGGCTGAAGGATGGACACTTCGTGATGTAGAGTTCAGGCAGACGATTAATCTATTCAAGTCTGTTATCATCGATGAATCTCACCGCTGCAAATCATCCAGCACGCAACAAGCAAAGTTCTCTAAAGGCATCTGTAAAGGGAAAGAATACATTATAGAATTAACTGGAACACCTGTTGTAAACAAGCCAAAAGATTTAGTGCCACAGCTCTCCATACTCGAGCGTATGGATGACTTTGGAGGGTACAAGAGTTTTGTTGATAGGTACTGTTCCGGCCCAAACGAAGCAAGCAATCTAAAAGAGCTAAACTTCAAGCTCTGGACAAATTGCATGTTCAGGCGCGAGAAATCACTTGTGCTTAAAGATCTTCCGGATAAGGTGCGCCAGGTACTGACTTGTGAAATCACAAACAGGAAAGAATATAAAGATGCCGAAAGCGATCTTATAAGCTATCTACAGAAGTATAAAGATGCCGATGATGAAAAGATAGCTCGTGCAATGAAAGGTGAAGTGATGGTACGCATTAATATTCTCCGCCAAGTTGCTGCAAGAGGTAAAGTAAAGGAGGTGATTGAATTCGTGAAAGATTTCAGGGAGAATGGACAGAAGATCATTCTATTCTGCTCTCTCCATGAAGTTGTGGATCAACTAAAGATGCATTTTCCCACAGCCGTTTCGGTGACCGGCCGAGATTCTTCGGACGAAAAGCAAGCAGCTGTAGATGCATTCCAGAATAACCCCAAGGTGGACATTATTATCTGTAGTATCAAAGCTGCAGGAGTTGGTCTTACGCTTACCGCCTCTTCCAATGTGGCCTTCGTTGAGTTCCCATGGACGTATGCAGACTGTTGCCAGTGTGAAGACCGGGCGCACAGAATAGGGCAAAAGAATGCTGTTACCATTTACTACTTTCTTGGCAAAAGTACCATAGACGGGAAGATATACCGCATTATACAGACGAAAAAGAATATTGCTAATGCTGTGACCGGATCCACTGAAGCGATAGAAGAAAATATTGTGGATATGATTGCTAACATTTTTAATAGTGACGATGATGAAGAAGATAATGATGACATGTAACAGATCGGTGAGAATATTAATCAATCATCTCTCTATCGAAGTTATTGCCTATATGGTGTGTGGTGCCTTTATCGCAATAGCATCATACTTGATTTATTGCGCAGCAAACCTTTTAATATACTGCTCATGAAATATACTATACTAAGAGTTGAATATTTAACTGAAGAAGGTATTATGATGATAGAGAACTCAAAAAAAAACCTCTCTATGAGACTGATAATATCGAAGAACTTCGATCCAGACTACATGCAATTTATACTTGCAGAAATATAATTTTTAGTTATTATCAAAACTAATCAAAAGAGAAACAAAGATGAAGAATAAAAACATTATTCCGCTAATGATAAACCCACTTGGTAGCTGTTGGCGACAACCAAATACTAACAGGATATTAGTAGATGATAATTATGCAGTAATGGGTAAGCTGGATTTTGATATGCTCATGGATTATACACGCTCTCAGCCGACAGGCTTGTATGATGGTAAGATGTGGAAGGCCCAATACTGGGAAAACAATAAATTAGAATGGTATTTATGCTATTGCAATAATGAGAATGTAGTGACTAACGAGATAGATATTTGCTATAGAGAAATTTTGACAATTAACTAAATCTAATCAAGTATGAACAAAGAAGATAAATTAAATGTCGCAATAGAAAATGCTCTCAAAAATAAGTTTGGCATAAAAAGAGGGATCATCTACGGAAATATATATGAAGATGGCTTTAGAGAAGGCACAAAATGGCAAAGCAACGAAGATGCTGTTATGACTTCAAATGCTATACAGCGTGCTTTAATCAAGCACAATGAGAAACAGAAAAAGACGGTACTCAAAAATTTCCGCAATGTTTGTGGGTGTTTCCATAAAGGTACCTGTACGGTGGATAGCAAAAAATGCACATTCAGTCGATGTGAAAGTCTTACTGATCTTTTCAAGGAGTAACGATATGAATAAAGAAAAATGTATCGCATGTGGCCGAGAAACTGTTTCCGTCATGAAAACAGATAATGGCTACATGTGCTATAATTGCTACGCAGATACAAAGATGCCACCACGGAAGAAAAGAGTGGTAAGACACGAAGAAGCAGACATGCAGGTAGAGTTTTTCCGACAAGTGAAGATCTTATTTCCCAAGCTTCCGGAAAAACTTCTTTTCGCTGTTCCCAATGGAGGCAGCCGGCATAAAATCGAAGCAGCCAATATGAAACGGCAAGGGGTTAAAGCTGGGGTGGCTGATGTTATCCTATTGGTGCCGAAAAAGGGTTATGCTTCTTTATGCTTGGAATTTAAAACCTCTACTGGGCGACAGTCTGATGAGCAGAAAGAGTTTCAACGGCAAGCAGAAGCATGTCGGAGTAAATATGTTGTTGTTAGGTCAACTATACAGGCGATAGAAGAAATAAGAGTATACCTCTACGCTCCTATTAAAAATACAGTTGATCCTTCTCTCCTGAATAAATTAGGATAATTCTTTGTTCGCCCATGTATCTGATATGGGGTTATAGCGCTTCCATCTTTTTTGAGATAACACTTATTTTCATTAAGAGCGTCTGCTATCTCTGTTGTGGTCATAGAATGCCCTTTCTCTTTTAGCAATTCTACTATAGCTTCATGTAATGTCATCATAATATAAATATCAGAAAAATTTCATCTGCAAAAATGCAATTTTTATATGTTTTTTTCCGAAAAAGACATATAAAATTTCCTGTTTAGCGGGATAAATTTCCAATAAAGCGGGGGTTGTATATAATTTAACGCTGAATATTGTAGAATTGGGTATATAATTTTGCTGGAATATTGTATAAGAAGGAAGCTCCACCAAAACAGAGCAAAATAGAATGAGGAAGATTTCCTACATGTATAAGACACTGAAGCGGGGTAAATTAAGAAATGAGGAAAATGTTCCTCACTCTAATACTATTCACCACCGTACAATAGAAGATCGTGGATGTTTGTACCCTTACCTCGTGAATCACGATGTAGGTTTTCTACCGCAGGCCAATTGCAGAGCAATGAATTATTGGAAATAAGACGTAACACAATCCATCTATCGCAAGCAGCTGCATCTCTTCGATAGTCTCCTAACAGCCTCCGAATGTTTTAGGAGCTTTTAATATAACATTGAAGAATAAAGCAAATCCCTGAAGAATATCTGTAGACTTTCGATATACTTCAAGGATTTTGAGATACAGAGTTCAGCAGATGCATACGGCGAATTTTAATAGAAAATCTTTCAAGTAATAGATAATTTTATCTATATTTGCATAAAAACAGGTAGGTCTGTTACGTAAATTTCATCTGTTTTTTCTACAAAATCGATATGGAAAAAAAAAAATCTGCATTTAAAATCGTTGATTATACTGAAAAGTATAAATCTATCATGCAGTTTAATAAAAACAAGTCTGTTCCTATACATCAATGGTATCCGTTTGTTGAAGGATACTCTAAAGAGTTCATTCAAAGCATTCTGGATGAATTAGACTATACTCCAGATTTTGTTCTTGAGCCTTTTGCAGGAAGTGGAACCACCCCTGTTGAGTTACAAGATCAAAATATTAGATGTACTTCATTTGAAGTTAGTCCATTTATGTATTTACTCTCTACGGTAAAGATGAGGCGAGATTATACTCTCCTAGAATTTATCAATTATTCTGACCGCATAAAAGAATTACTTGAATTACCCCCTATAAATATAAGGGAAATTGAACAAATACCTTTTGGAAAGACGTTAATTAAAACGGACAAATTAACAAAATGGAATTATAACGATAGTTCTATTGACGGCATATTGGATATAAAATACGCAATAAATAGGATACCTGACTGCAAATATCAAGATCTTTTCAAAATAGCATTGGCATCAATTCTATTACAGGTAAGTAACGTTTTTAGAAATGGTAAATGTCTATCTTATAAAAGGAAATGGCAAGATATTATAAAATACACTAGAGAAGAGGTACACCAAATTTTCATAGAAAAGTTAGACACGATATTTTTCAATGATATATCAAATATTGATATGTCATCAAATCAAATTGTTAGTAATCATAATCTGTGTTACTATGGAGATGTCAGAGAAAAAATAAATATTATTAAAGACAATTCCATAGATCTTATAATCACTTCACCTCCATATCTTAATTCAAGAGACTACACAGATATATATATGCTTGAGCTTAAGATGCTTGGCCTAGTTAGTAGCTATAAAGAATTGCAAGATCTTCGTAAAAAAACATTAAGGTCACATGTTCAAGTCAAACATGGGCGTTTAGATACATTAAAGATTCCGCTGCTAGAAGATTGTATTACATCAATAGAGAAAAATAAAGATTTTTTTTGGAATTCCGATCTGCTAAATATGATCAAAGGATATTTTATTGATATCGATTTTCTTTTTTCTGAATTTAAAAAGAAGATGCAGCCCAACAAATATATATATTTTAATGTTGCAAATTCAGCATATTATGGAGTAGAGATCATTGTTGATGAAATAGTTTGCCAAATAGCGGAAAAAAGAGGATTCAAAATAGTTGAAATAAGAAAAGCTCGTGATTTAAACGCGAGCTCACAACAATCTGAAACAATAAAATCTCTTCGGGAAAGTGTTATTGTCATAAGATCTTAAGCCGGATGTTCATTTAACACTCTAAAATCAGCAATTTTTCTAAATTTTCTAAAATGAATTGCATCCTCATTTTCAAAGCAAAGATTATTGATTGAATTGCCGGTATCAGGTAAATCCTCCTTTCTTGCATCAAATACAGCCAGATACCCTAACTTAATATTTTTCTGCTCATCGAAGAGCTGTCGGAGATACCCAACGGTTTGTTTTACTGCATTAGGTACTATATCTCTTTCAGAATACGAAGTTCCTGTTTTTTTTCCAGACGGATTTATACTAATTCCGACCCATTTTACCTCGATAAGGTATAACTCATATCCCGATTCATCAAGTATAAATATATCCAAACGTTTGAAATTTTCTAATATATATTCTTTCGATAGAAAATTAGCCTTCAATTTTTCAGATAAAAAGAATCTTAAATCCTCACGAAATTTATCTTCTGGCTTATTTTCCAATAACTGCTTATTATCATAAATATATTTTTTATCATCTAGCTGTGAGCCCATATCTGTTTTCAGAGAAAGCAAGTGACTCTTAGAAACAAAAAATTTATTATATACATCTCTACTTTTAAGGCGTTGCCGGTAGTCCTCGAATAATTCACAGATACGATCGATTGATTTTTTTTCTTCGTAAGACCTATAATCTTCCATAGTAAAAAAGATATTCTCTCCAAAATCCTCACCATCTATAAAGTAAGTAACGATAGCGTTAGGCTGAAGTAAAAAAACCACAAAATCATGAGATAATTCTGCATAAATTCTACGAGCACTATTTGAATTTTGGTAGTTATTATTATAAATTTTATCTACAATATTTAATTCATTATTTAATACTACATAATTATTATGAACACAATCATCAGAATCCAAAATTGCAAATAATTTATTTATACAATTCCCTGATGATAAATTCTCAAGATCTTGTTTGTTGATTAACAGGACTTTAAAATCAAAAAATGCACTTTTTCTCAAATATGATATTAAGGATAAATAAAATTGTTTAAATGTAGACGTTTCTTGAATGCCCTCAATGGTCCTTCTTAAAATACGTTTTTCTTGCTGCCTCAAAATCTCTTTAAAGTCAGTATTGTTTCTAAAATCATAGTTCATGCAAGTGGTTTTTATTTATAATCTGACTAAAAATATATTCAAAATAAAGATCTAGATATTTCTCAGCATCAATAAAGGAAGTACTACTTAGAGTCTCTTCAAAAGCTTGTTTAAACTCATTTAAAACTTTAATTGTTCTATTTTCTGGAGACGAAGTATCCAATTCTCTTACTTGGTTATTTTCAACAGCTTCTTTATAAAGAGGGTCATTAATCGTAAACCCAAAAATTCTATTTTCTCCATATTTTCCTAGAATAAGAATGATCGTTTTTATCCATTTTTCTTTCTCTACATTTTTCCATACGAAAGAATTACTACGATTATATTTAACTCCTCCATCATCAGTGTCTAACAAAAACATATCACTCTTCAAATATATAACACTATTTTTTATTAGCCCAGAAAAAGGTCCATACAAAGAAACTGAAAAATGATAATAGCCAAATATATTTTCATTCAAATGAGTAAAAGAATATAATACCTTTACTAAATATACAATCCTCTGCAGCGATTGTTCCTTAATTGATTCCCAGCCTATCGACTTTACATTATCTGTTATGCAAAGAATATCTTCATTTGCATAATATAGCTCTTTATTATTATTCATTATTTTTACTGATTTTACTTTTTATATCACGATACATATTAAGTAATATTTCACTTGTATTTTGTATTACAGATTGTTTTGCTATATCCAATAATCCAATAATTGATACACATATATCTTCTTTATTATCTACTATATAATTAACAAAAGAGCTATTATTTAAATTTGAAGTGATAATCAAAGAATTAGGTTGCTTTAAAAACTTCAGAAAAACAGTTGCTGCATTATTCTCATATGATATATCTAAACTGCTATCAGGGGTTTCTACAATATAGAATGTTGGAGTTGTATAAAAAAACGAGAGAATGCTCATTCTGAATGAATGGTCAATAAAAAACCTTTGAGATTCTGATAATTCTTCTTCATAGAAGCGTATACGTCCATCTATTACAGGATAAAATCGTCTCTTAGAAGTACCGTTCAAGTTATCGAAAGTCAAGGAACATGTTACACCCAAAAAACTCTCAGCAAAAGATGAGAACAGAGAAGAGAACTTACTAACATTTTGAGTTATTTGAGATTCAATTTCTCGAGAAAAAAGGTCGGCTCTTGCTAATTCTATTCTGCTTTTTTCCTGATTTAAGTCTTTTTCTTTCTCCAATCTAAAAATTTCATCACGAAAGACTTGCAAATCACTGTTTTCATTATTCTTTGATTTTGAAAATTCCACAGCTCTTAGTTTTGTCTGCAACTTCCTTTTTTTTAAATCTAACACTCTAAATTCGTTATCAAGATTTCTATTCAGATCATCACTCTGTTTTATTTCCTTTTGATTATTCTGAATTTGTATATGAATATTCTTATATTCATTAGAAATATCTTTATATTTTTTTTTGAGATTATCATCCGTAATTTCCTCTATCTCAGCTCCACAAGAAAAACAACAATTAGGATGCTCTAACAAATCATGAAATAAATTATCATTTGGCTTATTGCAAATAGGGCATATATGATTATATTCTATATTTTTAGCGAAAATATCATATTGAGGATGCAAGGTTTCCCAAGCCTTACTGATTAATTCACTCTCTGTTTTGTTTTTCTGAATTTCTAGCTCATTTGAATTAATAATCAATTCATTAAGTTTGTTTTGCAGTAATGAAACTCTAGTATCATTACTTACTCTAGAAGATTGTATTTTTTCAATTTCATAATCTATGTCCTCTATATCGGATTGAAACTTAATCATATCTATAGTAGAATCAGAGCTTCCATCATTATTACTTACTTTATCTAAAACTTTTCTTATAGCTCTAATATCTTCTGAGCGATGTCTAGATAAGCTATCAAAGTATTTAGCTTGGCGTTGCGCCTCTTGCCGTTCGCGATTTAACTCTGGACTATTAAAATAATTATTAAAAAGTTCATTTTGGACGTTGCTACCAGTTACTCCATCATTCCACAAGATTGTTTTATGATCTTCCCCAAAAAAGAGTATCTCATTTACAAAGAAAATTAAATCATCAAACAACAGTCCTGAATATTGTTCTATTAGTTTTTCATATTTGAATTGCAAAAAAACAGATTTGTCATTTTCGTTCAATGCTTCATATTTTGATTGACTTATCAAAGTACCATCTATTATATTTCCATCAACCGAAAAAGAACTTAATGTAATTTCCTCCAAATCTCTTTCAACTTTAAAACGTTTCTGATTAATGTTAAAATGAATAATAACTTTAGCATTTTCGGTTTTAACAAATTCATCATCCATTCTATTCTTGAAATAATTTAGAGGGTAAAGAATTCTCTTTTCTATAAGCCGATCTTTATAAGTTTTTGTATAGTCAAACTGTTTTTTATAATGCCCAATAATTGCATATTTAATAATATTTACAAATGTTGTTTTGCCCATTCCATTGCCACCTATTATCAAATTAACACCTTTGACAAAATCATATTCATAATTTAACCCGTTGGGATATAATGTGAAATTTTTAATATTGATACTTATCAATTCTGGAAGATAGATTTTTCTCATAGTCTTATTAAATACAGTGAATAATAAATGAATGCAAATATAATCTATTTCTTTCATTTTGCCCTTTTTCTTTAATTAAATGGCTAAAAGAATTGATTTTCAAAAGATAATCAATAAATACTGAAGATAAAGTAAGCAGCCCCAATTCCGAAAAAAAATAGAGGCCAAATGTTTATCGAAAAAAGGAATCACTTCTACTCGATCACAATAACATATTTAATAGATCAAGATCATGAAAATTAATAAAAGAATTTAATCAAGCTAAAAGCTCAACAGAACCATTTCTACATAATAAATTTAATTTGGTCAACACTCTGCATTACTGTAATCTTTTCTCCACTCTTTAAGTGAATTACTGTTGGTGTAGTAATTCTAAATGAATTTGGATAATATGTTTTAATGTCGCTTACATGAGCATTGATGAACAAAGTTGGTTAGGGATGTTTTTACTCTTAACCAAACGTCAAATATTTAAAGATTCCTTATTTTTCCGCTCTATCCAAATATCATACAACTTCACTAAGCACACATAATCCTCTTTATTTTTTATCAAAAAAAGGATATATCCCCCTTTCAATCGTTCGATTATGCCACAAAAGGCATTCCCTTGCATTTGGTAGGCCATATATTCATCTGCAATAGAACTATTCATCACGAAATACGAAGCAAATGAATCCATCTTATTAAATAGTAACATCAAATTCTTAAAAAAAAGATTGACTTCTTCTCCTTCAACTATAGGCTTATGTAATATCTGTTTTTCTTCATCTATGTATATTTCCTCTAGAAAATGTAATTGGTGCATGTCATAAAATGAAATCAATTCAATATAATATGGGATAATATCGTTCTGAAAGATCTTATAGCACAGGTCCAAAGTAGTACTTATTTCTTCCTTCCTTTTACTTGATTTATCAAGCCCCAGCGTTACCCTTGTCTGCCATATTGCAACAGCAATTGTCGACAAAGATATAGAACTGAGAATTTGATTAATATCCATATGAATTTTACTTTTTCTTTAAGAGGATACCATTGCTCTCTTTTTTCACAATCTCATATTCATCTCTGAGAGAAGAAAGCGAGGCATATCCTCCTGCAGTAACAGCAATAGTAATAGCTACAACAGTAGCAGGTAATCCTAGAATTGTTACGGCGGCGGTGGCAGCTGTAGCCGACCCAGTGAAAGATACTAGGCCGCCAGCACCAGCAGTTGCTACTGTAGCAGCTGGTGTTGCTATATATAGAGCAACAGCAGCAGCAATTGCTCCTCCAGCTACAACCCAAGCTAGTTTTCCAGCCAGTTTAATTTTTATTATTTTATTTTTTAAATCTCCTTCGACATAAATATAGCTTTCATTTTTTTTTAAGGCTACACCTAATTCCTTTGCAGTTCTTACTGTTTCCATAATATATACATATTAAATTAAAATATTATTTTATATAAAATTATTCAGACTCGAAAATGCTGGTTCAAAATTATAATAAAAAAATAAGTATATTATATACTAATACATTCTTTTTTTTACAGTAAACATAAAATAACATTTGTATTTACAATATGATTGTGCAAAACGAATTATATAAAATGCATTTATATAAGATTATATAGTCAAAAACTGTGCTTATGCTGCAACTATTTTATGAAAGGAATAAAAATCATCAAATAATGAGATTATGGAACCACATATCGCAATGGTCTATCAAACAACATAGATTTATCTCCGCTATTTGATAAACAATCTATTTTTAATATATTTGATCCATTAAAATCATAAAAGTATGGTTCGAATCATTGAAATACTAATTTTAAAATTGAAGATAAATACGGCGATAGCGTTCAAGTAGTTGGCAGAATAGAAAAAAAGTATTTTTTATTACTGGTAGACTAGTCATTTAACAAAACCACAAGAGGTATATTCTTTGGGATTCTATCATCCAAGTAATATTGAATCTAGTCTTGAAGATGCGAAGAAATAGTTAAATCCATATATCGCTATGATGAAACGACTAATTATATGAAAACACCAGATAATCAATTTATAAATTAATTACCTTTGAAAACAAACTAAGAAAGGAGGAATAAATATGGTAAAGAAGTTAGTTGTTACAGCCAATTATGGGAATATAGAATATAAATCAGAAGCAGTCCCATATAAACCAAGTTCGCATGATGACCAATATGATTCTTGTGTTTCTTATATTCATAAAAAAATGAAAGAATCAGGGAAATACGAAATGAAAGACGCTTTTAAATATTCTGAAGAAATTGCAAGAAAGTCGAAGAGATAAACTCCGACTTTCTTCTTTTATAGAAGCACATTTGCAACAAAAAGATAGTCACTTCTACTCGACTACAACTTTATTAATTTCAATATCAGAGATAGCCAATTAAAGCGTTTGTTTGTCAAGTACATGAGACCGAGTATAGCTACCACCCATGCGATACCCCCAGTCAAGATGAGTGCGCTTTGCCACCAAGATAATTTCTTATCAATATACCTAGGTACCTCTACTGTATAAGGGATTGAATCAAACTTAATTACCGATACCGTGTCGCTTACCTGCTTATCACGGTATAAATACTTGTACTGATACTTAAATACCGTGTCACCCTTGACGAGCATATATATGCTGTCACGTTGGTAGATGCTATCTCTCTTTAGCTTCTCAACATATGCACTTTCGTTCTTGATACGCTCTACCGTGACATGCCTTGTTCCGGAGCAGGAACAAACGACACTCATAACGAACATAACGATCACAAAGAACGCTATTATATAAATCTTATTTCTCATACGATCTCAATTGAAATGTTATTATCATGCTTGAGCAGTTCGACAAGCCTCTCTTCATAATAGGTAGAATTCAGAACCATCCCGACTTTCTTATTTTCACCAACAAGGATACAGCCTGAAGTATCTTTGGCCGTGTTACCACGATGAATCAGTACACCTTCAAATCCCGGTACATTCTGTAAACGGGGCAACAACCGCTTAAATTTAGGAGACACGTTCACAATTACTTTGTATGAACCTTCAGGGATGGCTGTTTGTCCCGATTGTTTCAACTTCTTAATCTCATCTAGGCTCATGCCTTCATCCAATCGATCGGTATCTTCCAGCGTATCACAAAAATACTCACCATCAACAAACAACTTTCCGATAGTGTAGCCGGGCTTCCGGGCTATTCGTTTTAATAACAGCTTAATCATTTCGTTTCCTCCTTTCCTACTCCTTCTTCAATGGCATCACCGATATCTTTCCGCTTAGACTTCACCAAGGCTATGATCACTTTCCAAAGACTAAAGGAATACTTCACACCCTTATACTCGCAGATGTTTTGAAGAATGCTATCCACTTCAAACAGACATGCAACACCCATACAAACAGCAGCTACAAGCGTAGGGTTAATTCCCAGAGGTTCGCCGATAGCTTTACCAATCAACCCGCCAAGAACAAGGTAACAGATATAGTCGATCAGCTTGTTTGCTGTTCTTCGTCCGGCTTTACTGTTACGAATCTTTTCTCCCCTTGCTTGTGCCGCCTTTACCCCGAATCTAAAGTCAACGGCCACCAAGATAACCGCCAACATTATCATCCATCTCAAATCCCAAAACAGGCTTAACATCTCACCTCCGAAGATGATAACCGATGTGCCTTTAATTACATTACTCTCTTCCATTACTTTTTTTATTTATTAGCCAGCCGCTTTTACTCGGCCATTTTTATTCTTTACTATCAGCAGTTAGACTTGCTTTAATTTCTGTAAGTACAGCTTCAAACACAGTAACATGCGGGGTGATATCCGTATCCTGCGGAAAAGAGAATTGTTTGTTCCCGGATTCCTGAAACATAAGCCCGGCATACTCTTCTCTCTCCACAGTCTGCTTACCGGTAGAGGTCGTTACTTCTTCACTGACTTTCTTATATACATTGCAATGCAGACTAGTGAGACTATTTCCTGAAAGGTTATAGTTAACCTTGTACTTGTAATCTCCGCTTTCGGCAGAACCTGCTACTGCGGTACTTCTTGATTCTTCTGTAAACATGATCGTTATTTTTTAGGATTAATAATTTCATCTAGTACCGGGCAAACTGCTTCCTGCACGAAAGCAAGAAAGCCCTCACGAATGTATCTGTTAAGGATAGCCGCCTGCCCCGCATCGACTTCTATCTCACCATCTTTATAGATACTGCGTGCCAGTTCCAACTCTCCCAAATCGGCAGTCTTTTGATAGATCGCATTGCCTAGTTCTTTACTCAAATCAAGGGTACTCTTCTTTCCCTCGATGTCTTTTACTTCAATCTTTCTAAAATCAATCTTCTTCATTCTGTGTATTATTAAGTTTTTAATTACTGAAACTTCCAAGCCAGTGATAGCCGTCATATATGATATGATATAGTTGCCCATAAGCTACTTTAACGCTTGAGACATAGCCTGTTCCATACGTCCCGGCATGAAGAATATTACTTGATGTTGAAGCGATAGTAATATTCCCTGCGGCTGTTTTTCTCACCCAATACTGTTTTCCAACTGTCGGACTAGCGGGTAAGGAAAGGGTTATGTCGCTTGTCGCCGTACTAACAATGAATGCCTGACTGTAATCTAGTGATAGGTTAGCCGACACACGCGTAGGGTAAAAACTAGGGGCGTATAACAGCGTTCTACCTGTCATCAGTGTTGATTCTCCTGTCCTCGCAATAAATGTGTGATTACCGGATGAATACAAGGCCGTTCCGCCTTGTTGAGCGGTTAACTTGATACATATTCCCGTTGTTTCGTCGGTATAGCAGTAAAGCCCCGTAACGGCATCGGCCCTTATCTGCATAAGATAAGTAGACGTGTCATTAATTCGTAAGAATCTTGTCCCCGATGGTTCTACTAATATTTTGGCACCTGCTGCACTAGTTATCTTCAATGCGTTACCCTCAACGGACCAACCGCCTATCTTTGCTCCGGATGTAACAGTCAATCTGCCCGTTGTTATATCCGTGGCGGCTATCTTAGTGGCTAAAAGCGATGCGGTCATTATAGCGTCCGCATCAATCAGAGATGTTTTGATATAACCGCCTTCAATTACCGTATTGTCAAGCCTGGCAAGTGAAACGACACTTTCATAAGCCAAACCACCCAAAGAGTTTTTTAATGTGCTTAATCCGCTATTGGCCGCATCGGCACTAGACAAAGCAGTGTTCGCCGTTGACTGAGCGGTAGTTATTCGCCCCTGTGAATCACTGTCCAACGAGCTGAAAGTTACCATTCCGGCTAATGACAAAGCTTTGCCAATTAATGAAATGCCACCGGGGGTTATGATAAATTGGGATTTAAGATACTCCGTTGTCGGTCGAAGGGCTATATCTGCATCTACATCTTCCGGGGCGGGTGTATAATCAGTTTCCTTGTTTCCTTTTTCTATTTTAAGATTCCTAATAAAAATATACGCCCAACTTATATCATGGAAATCTATAAAATTGTAAACATCCGCCGTATAATTAGTTACATTAAAGGTGTATGCGTGATGCGCCCAATTGTTATCAGTCGTAGTTCTAACAATAGGGCCTCCCAAATCACAGGGGTCTATCCAAAATCCCACAGACGCATTTTGAGAACCTTTAAGATCAAATGAGATTGTCCAATAACCATTACTGTTTATTACATTAGATATTCTTATCGCACTTGTATCACCTTGAGAGCCTACCAAATAAAGCCCATTGGGTGCGGTTGAAATATTCTTCTCAATATGTGGGCTACCGATAAGGATACTAATAGGAGTCTGAGAATTAGAATAATAGTTTCGTCCTCCAACCTGCACGCCATTCACGGCCGTTTGTGCTGCTTGATTACTAGCCTGCAAAACTATTCCGTCAGCTTTTACATTGATCGAAGCTTCGGCACTCTCCGCACGTCCGGCGGCACTCTCTGCACGAGTGACTTTTAATGTGATCTCGTTGGCCGTCTGATTGATACTACTCTCTTTTTGTGTGATAGCGGTTAAGGACTGACCGGCAGATGAAGCACTGCCCGCCGCTGAAATTGCATATCCGGATGCTTCGGCGGCCGCCTGTGTGGCTTGTGTGACTTTTGTACTTATTTGCCCCTCCCGTATCTCGAAAGCTGTCTGAACGGCCGTTATCTGATCGCTTAGTTCATCCTCAACAGACTTGCCATTCCGTAGGATAAACAGCCCTTTCAAGAACACATTACCCGCCCAAAGGCCGTAACCGTTAGGCTGCGCATCGGAAGGAAAATCGGAATCGGTAATCCCATCCAAGCAACCTAATATCACTTTGGACTTACCTGTCAGATCAGTAGAGCTGACACCATCAAGCACACTAAAGCGGGGTTTGCCGTCTTCGGATGCGGTGAGATACAATACACCTTGCCGGGCCGTGTTCGTTTTATTACCCATCTGCACAAGATCATCACCAACGGCCGGAACAACTCCATCCGGGAAGTTTGATTTAAGAATCAGTATCGTTTCACCGCTCACCGAATCAATTGGCACCCAGTAGTATTTTGCCCCTGTAGCACTGAATACCTGACAGCGTACCAAGTCATCGGCGACAAAAGTCATATCGCCTTCAATACCTAACACGTAGTAAGTTGGTGAGCCTGTTGTTTCTGTTACTGACTTGATACGCCCGTTTGCAGGAGAGACAACCAAGCCGCCATTAACCGCCCTGACCTTTGAAATGATCAGCTCAAAAACGGTCATGGCCTTGCGGATAACAACGTTATCCACTTCGAAATTCCAATCACCCGAAAGTGACTTGTATAGCTTCATCCCTTCACCCGTTATGCCGGGAACAAAAGATTCGGAGCTTACATAATCCTTAACTACCGTGCGAAAGAGAGTGGCAACATTGGAAACGTTCAGATCGTATGTTTCTGCAAGCTTTTGGACGAGCAAATTCAGCGTGGTGACTTTATCCGATACAGTTACCGTCTTTGCTTTTGCATTTCCGGCTACTTCCAATTCCGCAACCGTGGCTTTTATACGTGTTATGAGATTACGTACTTCGGCATCACCGTTGGAATCTATCTTACCTCCTGAAACTCCAGTTACATATTTTCCTAGCAAAAGGCCATCTTCTGCAGTGATAACCTTTTTGGAAACCAGACCTTCTATGAATGTTATTAGTCCAGCTGCCGTGTCAGCACTAGTTCTTGACAATGCTCTCTCTGCAATCTCTTTCAACGCACGTAACGAAGAGAGCACATTGCTATCAGAAGCCTCACGTTCATCAATTGTCTCTAATATTGATACGCTTGAAGCTCCATAACCGCCGTTTACAGTAGTTGTTGAAGATTTGATGTTAGCAACTTCCGTTTCAATCTTATCTTTCCACTTCTCATCAAGATAGTTAGACACGACACAGGTCAATTTGCCCGTGTACAAGTTCCTTTCAATGGAAGTTATACGAATAAACTTGCTAATATTATGGAGAGGAACATTTATGGTTATTAGATCGCCACAATGCAAAGTGATTTTCTTTTCACGTAGATACCGATAATCGACATTGAGTTCAAACTTAACTCTCTTTCGGCAATAATAAGACAGCCATTCTGTAGCCTTAGCACGTAGTTTAGTGATCGCATTCGTTTTGTAGGTACCACTAAGTTTGATACCCGTAAAATTGAACAGCTCCCCACCTCTAAGATATTTGGAAGTACTGGGTATATTGGGACGGACACCTGTCGTTGCATCAATGGCCGCCAATTCATCTTCCTGATAGATAAGAGTAATCTTCTTTAGGGAATTATTCCATTTGAACTCAAAGGATTTGCCCATCAAATCACCAGTGAGGAAGTTAACACGTGCTTCATCAGATACGGCAACATCAGCCAAATCAAAGTCGATAGCCGAACAAATAAATTCGCGATTATTATCCCCGCTGACAACCCCGACAGCACCCTCGAATGTCGGATGTATATCGTCAAACTCGACAACAGCCTCAACTACCCTGTTGCTATCAGAGAAGTTTTCAATATATCCTTCCGGAAGAATAAGCCGACCGTCATAATCACCTTCTCCGGGAATAACGTTCTCTGTTCCTCCCTTTGCATACACACGGGTAACAAGATCGCCATCATCTACATTCTTCTTATCTACCTCATACAAGCCTTCACCCTTGCCCTGCGTAAATATAAGCCCGGTCTCTTTTTCTATGTGAGATACAAAGTTGACGGCTTTGTTTTCGACATAGTATTCAACACCGAATTTGGATTCAAAAGTATTAAGTGCATCGCGACACGTAACCCCTGCAAACGTGATATTCATGTAATCGGTGTCCGGACAAAGACCTATCGTCCAACCTACATCAACACCTTTAGGATTATCGGTTGCGTCATAATTCACATTCCAGATAAGCAGCTCGAGGAAGTCTCTCAATTTACCTGTAAGAGTGAATGTAGTATAACCGGTGATCTTGCTACAAAATAGCTTATCGATCAGCGTATAAATAGGAGCCTCAAAAGAGCTTGTATATGAATGTTTCTTCTCGGACGACTGTTTTTCTTCCGGATCACGGTTTATCTTATACTTGACTCCATCAACGAGTATATAATCTCCTTCTTGCAAAGATATAGGATCCTCGGTGACTACCTCAATAGTCACCTTATCCTTGTCCATGATCGTTTGGTAGAGCGTCGCTTTCTCTTTTGAAATCCGATACACTACCGTTTCAATACCACTTACAACTCTATATACATCAATCAATTTCGTCATGAGATAACCCTACATTTTAAGTCGAAGCTAAGCAGCTTTTCGGCAACAGCTTTCGTTGTAATTCCATCCTTAAAATATACCGTTTTATCGGCATTACCCGCTATTTTCAAAGTATGTGTTCCCGAACTTGCGCATAGCGCATTGAATTGGCTCATTCTCGTATATAAGTCAGATAACGAAGAGCCTTTCATCTTACACGATATCGAAAGGTCTAATGCAGAACGGTAAGATGTGTTAGTGTAAGGCAACGTAGTACTTATATCAATGCGTGCGGCAGTGTTATTGATGTCTCTCCACGAAGAAAAGTATATTCCAAAGTCTTTAATCAGATCGTATGTGTCAAGCCTGTAACTACCGCTCCCGGATCCTTCAATTGATATTGCTTCCGGGATATAGTCTTGCTGCCAAAATGGAACCTCTACAGTAACCACATTTGCATAGAAGTATTCATCCACAGAAATAGCCCCCTTCTGTATCACATCAAATTCACCAAACTCAGTGTATAGTTTCGTGCAGGCAATACAGGCCGTTTTGAATGTCTCCAACTTCGTATGTAGATCAGATAAAGATGCGCCTTTAATCGCGACGTTTAGCGTAAGAGTCCGTCCGTCGAGTTCTATATCATCTGCATCAACGAAAGGTTCAATCGACGTGCCCCAATCATATTCCGTTGTATCGCTCCGCTTTGGCAAACTGAATAATCCGGAAAGGGATATAACCTCCCCGGATGCTTTTGATGGTATTGCACCGAATGCGTTCAAATCAACCCCGTCTATCTTGTATGTCATATCGTTACCTCCCTGATGTGTCTTTAGTGTTCTTGCTTATATCCTCTAAATCACCTTTCATCTCTTTTAAACTCTCATTCAGATTTGACATACTATCACGTAACCCGTCCGTATTGTTAGCTGTTCTAAGTGTATTTGCATTGATCTGGCGGGTTTCATCCAATATAGATGACACATTATTCATCGTAGTTGCATAATTGGCAAAATGAGAAGGCAATAACTCTTTTATCGCACGAATGTCGAGAGTACCCATATTGATAGCTCCAAGTACTTCGCTGGCCGTGCCCTCGGTAAGAGCATCCTGTAATTTGCCACTTACTCCATCCTCACTGGAAGAATTATCTATGCCGACAGTATCAAGAAGGCCGTTAATTTGTGATTGCGCAGTGTCATAAATGGTAGAGTATTCTTCTCGTAGCTTTTTCACTTCATCATCGGACAAAACGCCATCACTCATATCCTTGGTGAAGTTATCATACCATCCCTTTAAAGCGTCAGTCATATAAGTAGTCTTCACAATATTGAGGATCGCATTCTTCATATAGTCCTCGAAGTTATCAGCTATAGTCTGCTCGGTAGTATCAGCGCTTAAAAGGAAATCATCCAAAGCATCCTTTGCATCATCGAAGGACAGACCGGTTAGAGATTCCGACAAAGCATTGGAAACCTCTTCTTCTTTATCCGCCAAATCATCCCATGCGTCAATCAGTTCTTGCCAATCATCTAAATTACGAATGCCGAAGCCATTGTTCAAATAGTCAAGGAGATTATTACTTGACATGAACTCTTTCAGTTCTTCGATGGAGCTTATACCTAATTCAGATAATGAAAGGTTGTTATTCTTACCTTTCTTTGCTAAGAAATCATTTCCCAACAAGCTTTCAAACTGCTGTTCATAATACTTCTTCTGAACATCGATGGAAGTTTGTGTCAAAGAAGCCAAATAACCTTTCTCCGCATTCGTAGCCGCATTGATAAGGTCTATACGTTTTTCGATAAGAGAGTTAATTGTGTCCTGTATCTGAGATATCTTCTCTGTCACACCTTGCAGCTTCTCAGTGTCGGCTTGTTCCTTGCTTTTGCCTGATATTAATTCGGCCACCTTAGTAGCAAGCTGAATAGCGGTACTGATGATAGCAAGAATAACAGATGCCTTTTCTATGCTACTGACAGACTGTGCGGTAGTATTTGAAACGGTCTTGATGCCATCCATAGCTGACATAGCAAAGCTGCCTATGTTTCCAACCAATGAGATTATTTCACCCGCAGTTCCTCCAATGGCAGAGCCGACGTCAGTTAAAGAGGTTGAGAGATCGCTTATTTGTTCTGTAACTTTCTTCTCCGCTTTGGTTACATTAGCATCTTTCTGTATGACTTCAGCTTTCGCCTTGTTAAGTTTGGATAGTGCTTTCTCCTCCGTCAAATAAGTTTTGTCTATCTTACCCGTCTTTTGGTTATAACTGGTACTAGCGACTACTTTCTTGCCGCCTTTAACGTCATCCATGTTTTTCTGAGCCTCTGCGAGTGCTTTTTCAGCTTCCGCAAGTTCTGACTTACGCTGAGCGAGCATTTCGAACGGGTTGCGATTCTCGAGCTCGTCCATGATATCAGAAATCGTTTTCGTATACTCGCGGAGCTGTTCAGGATCTAATGTCTCGGCGGCTACTTGTTTTGCGTTCTCGAATTGAGAAAGCAGGGAATTAAGCGTTTCCGTTGAAGATTGCTTCAAGTTTTCAAAGGCTCTCACGTAGTCCGGAGACTCTTTGAGTTGCTTAAAATCAACCGATGCTAAAGATTTACCTTTATCTGTATCGGCTTTCCCTATACTTCTGTCTATTACATCGACCTGTGCTGTGTCTCCTTGCGCCTGTGCTTTTTCTCGCTCTTTCTTTAGGGCTTCAATATCATCATTGTACTTCTTCTCTATAGCGAGACGTTCATCTGTATAGGATTGATATTGGTCCTTCAAGGACTTCAATAAATCTTTTTCAGACTTGATCTTATCTCTATCGGCGTTACTTTTGTCGGTAGAAATGATATTTTGTTGTTCCTTAGGCAATTGGGAGACAGTCTTTATGGTAGGGGTGAAGACTTCACCTTTCTTCTCATGATCCGGATGCTTGTTGAGCCATAATTTTTCTTCATTCTCCTGTGCTATCTTGATAAGTTCTTGGGCCTTCTTATCCGCATCAGTTATTCTCTTTTTATGGTCAAGGTCTATTTGTGCCTGTTGTTTGGTGTAGCCATCCTCCATAGCATTGATTCTGGACTGCTGAGCATCAAGTTCGCCCTGGGTGTATATCTCTTTAATCTTTTGATCATTTTCCTTTATCTGGCCAATACGTTCAGCTGCTTCAACTTTTTCCTTATTTGCCTTTTCGGCCGCTTTCTTTGCCGCGTCCGCATCTTTCTTATAACTATCATCACCATTGAATGGGGTGATTTTGGCTTTCTCCAAATCAGCATTTATTGTCTTCTCTAATTTGGCTGCTGAATCTATTACCTTATTACCCCAGATAAGATGGACTTGTGCACCTATGCGTACTTTATCTGCACGTTTCTTGCGATTGGCCTCAGCATTCTTAGTGTCGGATTTATCAATGTAGGTTTCTGTTGTTTCGAACACCCCCGTACTTGTACCTGCTGATTTTGATTTCCGTGTCTTCTTGTAATCATCTTCAGTTGGTGCGGCGTCCATGATAAGTTGCGCTTGCAGTTCGCCACGTGCCATCTTCTCGTATTCATCCATAGCCATTTTAGCATAAATGGTCGCTCGTGCTCGTTTCATCATAGCATTCACAACAGCCTCTGTTCTACCGTCCAATACGTTTTCCGCTTCAGTAACGGTGTTAACTGATATTCCCAACTTATGGAATTCGTCTTTATTTTCGGTAATAAACTTCTTTTGTTTTTTTAGATTACCTCCAAGAGAGTCCCATCGGCCTATCAACTTGTATAGGGTAACCATCTGCTCGGCCATCGTTGAGGATGCGCCATTAATAGCGTCTGAAACCTCTTTCTCTATCTCTTTTTGTTTTTCGGCCATCTGCTCTTGATGGGAGCTATATTTATTCCACGCGACTATTAGCCCGGTAACAACAACAGTGGCACCAAGCGTAAGAGTGGCCATGAGAGCTTTTGCAGCCACATTCGAGATACCAAGAGCGACAGCCAAACGAGTATTGGCGGCAGTTAGCAGATTATGCGCCTTGGCCATAGTAACAAGCTGAAAAGGTGAGTTTTTGTTAAGTGTCGTAGCTACCTGTTGAAGTCCTATGGTGATTGCCATGACAGATTGAAGCTTAGTTTGTATCTTGGCCAGATTGGCGTTCTCACTAGAAAACAAACCCATTACGCCCATCCCGGCAGACAAAGCACCTGTAAGACCTGTCACTCCTGAAATAACACCTTGGAAATTAGCCATTGGGCTGGCAAGTATCTTCATTTGTTTGTTGGTGCCATTAAGCTGCCTCTGTAATAACAGGGCTTTTTGTCGCAAATCGTCGTAAGCTTGCGAATCACGCCCTCCGGCCATAGCCATTTTAGACATCTCATCTTTTAGAACCCGAATCTGTGAAGTGAGACGTCCGGCTGTTGTGGATGTCTTTCCCTGTTGAGATTCAAGATTTGCAAGCTCTCCCTTAGTTTCCGTAAGAACTTTCTTCGCTTTTTCTAATTCGCTTAAAGCAAACATCTTGGCTTTTCCCGGAGCTGCTTTTTCGAATGTTTGTTGAAGAGACTTAATATCTTCCTCTGTTTGCTTTACTAGGACTTTCGTATTCTTAATTTGTTCCGGCAGACTTCTGATATTAACCCCATTCAGAGAAGTTATGTACTCACGCATTCTCTTTGCTGATTCTTCAGTCGGTTTGAATGACTTAAATAAGCTTTCGGATTCATTCTTAATGCTTCTAATTCCTTGTGTGGCTCCTGATGTATTAGATAAAGCATCATTCATCTTATTGCCTTCCGATACAACAGAATCTGTCATACCCTTTACTATACTCTTGCCCTCTTCGGCATCTGACTTCAACCCCGAATTATCTATTCCGGAAGCAAAAACCAATGCATTGTTTTGATTCTGTATACCCATAGTTATATCATTTATAGTAAAATATAAATCGGGTGAGTTTTTATTTTTATTATAGAATGCATACCTTTGCGGTATTCCAAGACCAAGGGAAACAATACATATTTACTTTTGAGAGGAGTTGTTACGCTCATGTTGTACATACAATATAGGCTATCAAGTCCCTTTACTGCATAACCTCTCAAAGTTAAGTATGTTATGTTTCCTTGGTCGGAATAAGGGAGGAGATAGCCTTTCTTTTATCTATTCATTAATTCATTAGTACAATGGCCAGGGAAGATGAAAATGCAGGCGTTGGTAATATCGACAAAAACATGCCAAGCAGCGAAAAAGCCAATGACTTTGAAAAAGGTCGAAGAATTGGGAGAATTGAAGGAATGATTGCTTATCAAAAACATCTGATTGCAAATCTTCAAAAAGATAACGCTAAATTAATGGCCCAACTTATTGAGCTAAACAAATAATTAATTCATTTGCTTTATGAATACATGGTTACACCGTATTTCTCATCACGCTGAAGTAGCTTATCCACTATTGGACAAGAATCTTTTATGTATAGGATTTTCTGAATTTATCAATATTGATATTATTGATTCAGTTTTAAATGCTGGAAATACTTGGCAAGAAAGATGGCCTATTTTTGAAAAAAAGTGTGATTCAATTTGGGACAAAAAAGAAAAAACAAGGCATAATTTATGGAGATTTATCGAAGGGTTTAAAAAAGGAGATGTAATTATTGTCCCTAAATCTGGCACCTTTTCTATTTACAAAATAGTAGGTGAAAAGCCTCTAGAAATAGGAAACATTGTTATTGCAAATTTACAAGACTGTAATGGAAATAGCCTTAGTCTCCAAGGTGGATTATATAAAACAGCCGATGGGTCAATTATAGACCTCGGCTTTGTATGGGAAGTTGAACCTATAGAAATTAATATCTCCAGATATGAATATGCCGATGCCAGCCTTACTGCAAGATTAAAAATACGATCTACAAATGCGCTTATAAATGATATTTCTGATAGTATAAACAAAGCGATTGACGCATTCAAAAAGCAAAAGCCCATAAATATTCGTTCTACAATTATTGAAAATTTGTCACCCCAGATTCTAAAACTAATAAGAGATGTTCTAAATCCTGATAAATTAGAAACCTTGGTTAAACGGTATTTTGAAAGTACTGGTGCTACAGCAGTTGATATTCCACCTAAAAATCAAAAATATAAAGAAGGCGATGCTGATGTTATAGCAATATTTGATTCTCTTAAGTTGATTATTTATTGCCAAGTTAAATTTCATGAGGGTAGTACAAATTCCTTTGCTATCGATCAAATATCAAATTATATCAAGAATAAAAATCGGGATATGTTAGAAGATGGCAATGAAGATAACAATGATAACTATTCTAGAATAAATTGGGTCATATCTTCAGCTGACAAATTTACGGATGACGCTATAGATAAAGCGAAAAAAGAGAATGTTCAACTAATAGGAGGCCTAGAATTAGCTCAAATGATATTGAACGCAGGATTGTCAAACTTAAATATATAATAAATTATGCCCTTGCATGCTTCACAGCAGACAAGGGCATACTAATCTAAAATCAAATATTACGTAAACAACCTATCAAATTCACTAGTAATATATAATCCAATTTCACTTTTTCTATTCACCGGGCTTAATCACTCCTCCAACATCATAATATTTTTTGTATCTGATCGTTTTGCCGGGATCATCAAAGGATGGCAATTCAACCCACTCATAGTCTCCATTATCATCACTTCCACTATTCATTGATCGCTCTTTCTCGCGTTGTATGTAGATGTATTCCTGTAACATAGCCTCTATAAGAGCATAGCTGCTTTCCAGCGTCTCATTATATGTAAGCCCTAAAGCTTCATGCGCATTGACTAAGAATCTTGCTTGACTGAGTCCTGCCAACTCATTAAATTCTTTTGAGCGGCTATTATCTCCGCTTCCGTCCTTAACGGGCTCACGTTCGCTAGCGTCGTGATAGAGTTGCAAAAAGGGAAGTATCCTATCCGGTAGATAATTGCATTAAGCAGGATGCGTATATCCTCCCAAGTACTGTTATCAATAAGAACGTCCCTGAACCATGCAGGCGGTTCGCTCTTCTTGTTGTGAATACCAAGACAAACGATGTCAATAAGAAGCTCTCCATATTTGTCCATTATCTCTGGAAGATTTTCGTTTATCACGCCCTGCTTTTCAATCATCCTCCCCAGATCTTCTTCGTCAATTTGCAAAAGAAGAGGCCTTATCCTGAACCATGTCCGGCAAGTAATAGGGTTAATAATGATGCTATCACCCGGATCCTCTCCATCCGGTATTGATTCTCTATTGCTGAAATCAAAATCAATCTTAATCGCCTGTTCGGTGATTGTCTCTGATTCTATTTGTGCTAAGTATCTAATCATAATATTCTTTTAATAAAAAGGCCGGATAAAACAACCCGGCCCTCAAACCTAACCTAATTAATACAACGATCTACAACACCTCACGAGTGAATGCCGCTTTTTTTACTCCGTCCGCCGTGATAGCTGCCTGCTTATATACACGGATCAAAAGCAACTCCGGCTGTTCAGCTCCGGGAGCCTGAGACAACTTAGCGGCAATCTTGCCGTTAACGATAGTGTACTGTACTTTCTTACCGTTGCGAACCTGTGTATCCATCTGAAAAGACTTGTTTATATCAGCCAGTTCAGTAGGCTCAGACCATTTATCCGCCGTTCCGTCAAGTGTTCCTCCCATCATGGCCAAAAGAATATCATTCGATGGCGTTGGAATGGAAAATTCGATGTAATCCGTTGAATCCTTAGTCAAGACAACATAGAATGGATCTATTGATCCCTCTGTTTCAATCTTCACTTCCTTAGGATCTTGGAAGTTAAACGCCACTGAACTTTTAGTAGGGAGTGGAAGTGGGGTGAATTCTGTAGCCGGAACTCCGTCTCCAACGGTTCCATAAGCAATCCTAGAAACGCCCATTGCGATGGGCCTTGCATTTGTTACTGCCATAATTTTAATTATTTATCTGTTTCAAAATCTAATCTAATATTCATACAATCAAATCCATCTTTAGCCGATTCAATACGCCCTTCCCAAGCGATATGAGCATGGCGGTATTGTCCGTCGGTAGTGGATATATTTTTGAGAGAAGCACGAATAGCACGCACTGCCGCTTTCATGACAGTACGGTTTATCATGCCGTTAGGGCTCAGCTTCACGAAGACATTCACATTGACAGGCAATACGGCTATGAAATCTATTGTCTCGTCATCATTACTGTTTATGTTCAGATGATTGATCACAATATGATTATTCGTCTCGCCTGTAATGGAATTATCCTTGTAGATAGTCATTCCGGTATTGGCTGCATTTACAGCATCATACACATAGTCTATTATGTCAAATTCATCAGCCATTATGACGCTTTTTTAATGGTTTCCTGTATTGCCTTACGCATATATGCTTCTGCCTGACTGCAAGCTCCTGTTACAACATCATAACCTTTAGCCTCAACGGCAGCCGCATATTGCATTCCGGCCACTCCAATCAGTATCATTCCCTGGGAATATGTTAATGCAATATTTTCAACCAATTGCCTAGCCGTTGATACTCCTTTAGCCTTTTCAGTGCCCTTATCAGATTCTTTAAAATCCTCTAAAAGCATTTCTCCATCATGAACGATTATATATCCGATTGAAGAACGAAGATTTCCGGTTTGATCTTCGTAAGTGTGCAGCTCACGTGCATACTTGACAAACTTCTCACCGGTAGCCTTAAGGAGAAGGATAATACTTTCTTCCGCTTTCTCTTGGAAGATTCCAAACCATTGGTCGAGATCATCATTGGAAAACATGGGCGTTAAACCGCTACTATTACTCATACGTATATTACTGAATGTGATTGATACTGTTCCCAAGAAATTATATCAACGTCTACGCCTATATCGGCAACAACCAAATGACTAGCCGTCTTATCTGCCTTTGAATGCGTGTAAAATTCACCATGAACCTCTTTTTCATTGCCTAGAGAGTTCTTTTTGATAACTACACGAGCGTTATTCACGGGATCATAATGCCCTTTTATTTCGAGTTCGGTCGGTTGGCCGCCCTCTATCCATTCACCATTGACTATACCACCACCAGAACCCGGAACAGTTACTATTGCCGTATGTGCATTGCGCTTTACCATGATCTTGATGCTTTACCTCTGGGTACTTTGATATTCTTTCCGAGTTTAGCCGCTTTTTCAGGTTCTCCATTCTCGGCATAGAGTTCTTTCGCTTTCTGAGTATACCATGAACGAGGATAAGTCATTGATAACTTATTCTCGCTAAAATCAGGAAGCCCGCCAATCATGGAATATACATCGGCAGCAGCAAGACGAACAACTGATTTATTGGAAGCGGTATAATTGGCCGCCCTATCTAAGGAGCGGTCAACTAATACAGTGTCCAAGAATTCCTCTGCGTCAGCTACGCCCGGAAAGCCAAGTACAGTATCCCGGATTGTTTTCATTACTCTTCTACCTTGTTAGATTCAGGATCAACCTCTTCACCAAGGAATGAAGCGGGCACATTGTCGGTGCCTTCCGTATCTTCATTCGTTGCCCATGCTGTACCGTCAGCTTTCAGGATATACATAGCATCAGGATCATTCACAACCGGGAAAGCGTTTGCTTCCGCCTTCGTCCACTCTTTGAATGGCTCTTCCGTAGAGAATTTGGATACCAGAACGAAGTCTTTCTTCACCATGATAGCCTTTTTCTTGATAGACTCGGAAGCTTCTGCCGCAATCGGTCCGTGTTGGATATCACCTACATTCATATCTTCCAAGAAACAGATGCGTTTGCGTTCCCACGGGTTGGTTGTTCTACGCTTATGGCTCTTATCTTCAATGCGCACTGCAGGAGATACAGTCAAGATTTGTACCGGGATTTCCTGTTCAGACAAATACTCGTTAATCACCTTTTTAGTGATAATAATCTTAGATGTCTGGTTTACCCAAGCCTTGATTTTGTCAATCGTGGCCTTTTGTTTCTTCAACAATGCGAAATCAGCCGTATGCATTACAACATACTTGATTGTGATACCATCGGCAGAAGCTGCTGTGATCACATCATCAATGTCCTGCAAACCATCTGCAGTAGATACGGTTGCCCAATCAGCAGCCGATACTTTCTTGTTTACGGAAGGCATTCCACATCCAACAAATTCAGCAGTCACGATACCATTGTTATTCTGAGCTGTCAAATGGAAACCGGCTTTTGACATCAGCTGCATACACCACCATTCGAAACGTCCACGAACGGAATTGTAAACGAAATCTTCATCCTTGAAGGCAAGATTCAACACCTCCATTTGCTGAGCATCGCCCTGCGCATCACGTTGCAACTGCATGTATTCGTTGTAATCGCTTTCGTTCATACCACGCTTTACAGAAGTCTTTGGGATATCGCCTGAAAGCTTGCTTACTACTTCACGCGTCTTTTGAGGAGCGGAAGAATCGAAGCTCACGATATCAGCGATGACCGGAGCGCCTTTTTCTCCTACGAGGGTTTCCCATTTAAGAGATGATTTCTGTTTCACCCCGAAGAAGTTCGGGAAATACATTGGCTTTACATGTCTGGTATTCAGACGAGCCGACATGTTCTTTTGGTTCACTTGTTTAATTAATGATCTTTCCATCTATTGAATATTTACAGATTATACAATACGAATTCCCTGTGCCGTCAGACGAGCTTTCAAGGCTGTGTCAATCGGGAATGGCATAACAGAGCCGTTTACGGTACCTCTTACCAGCAATCCCGACGATTGATTGGCAATGGTTAAGTTGACCTTGTTCATCGTGATTGGTAGCTCGGAAGAAGTACTTCCATGCAGAGGAACAGCAGCACCGGCAGCAGCTTTTTCTTTTGCCTGTACAAGCACCGCACCAATGGCGGCGGCACCGATAGTTCCCGCTAGTGTAATAGTATCAAAAGCATTGTCTGATTTATCGATTGCCGAGATAACATCAGCCGCTTTCGTGTAATCACCTCCAATGGTAACTGCGTCACCTACGGCAAACAAATGGTTCTTTTTGACTTGATAAGCCACGGCATCAGCAGCGGCCACGGCACGTACACTGGCCGTTTTAAGCACATGATAAACGCCTGTGGTCTCATCTCTTACAACGATGACCAGCGGGGGCAGTTCGTCCAAAGGTCTACCGCTAAAGATAGCAGTCACTAGATCAGCTCTGGCAATTGTTCCGCCGCCGATCACATCCTCGATGATTTTCTCAATTCCGGGATGGTACTGGAATTCTCTTTCTCTTTTTAGATACATAGAATAAAATATTTAGGAGTTAATTATTTAAGTCCCAAGTCTACCGTTCCCGGATTATTGGGGGTTACATCACTATCCATCAGTTTTGCCCAGTCTGCTTCTGATCTGTCCTTAGGCTGGAAGCTGCCAACATGATATTCACCATTGGCCACCTTTTCATCAATGGCTGTCTGCTGGATCTTTGTATATTCCTCGCCAAGTGCTTTCACTTGATCCTCGAGAGAGATCTCAGAATCAAGATTAACACGATCCAACCATGATACAGGCAATTTTGCGTCAGAAACAAGAGACTTGGCTTTTGTTGCTTTCTCTGTCGTTGCAATAGTCTTTTGATTGCCCTCAATAAGCTTTTTCATATCATCCAGCTGCTTATTCTGATTTTCAATCAATAGTTTGATTGTCGGGTCCAGTCCCTTAAACTTATCTTCAGGAGCGCCCCCTTCTTCGATAGGTTTGCCATCTTTGAGGTTGTGAGCCTTTTCATACTCAGCAATAGCAGCTTCTCTTGCGGCTTTTTCAGCATCGGCCTTCGTCTTTTCAGCAGTCTCAATATCAGGAAGCAGATTGTCTTTGAACATGGAGACATACATCCCAATACCATCTTCTTTTTCGATATTGAAAATCTTCTGAATTCTCTCAGCATGCTTTTCGTTTATGCCTTTAGCTCGGCATTCAGCTTGTATTAATTCCAGGATTGTCATAACAATGTTTTTTGATTGATACTTTTTCCTTTAAAATATAAAGACAGGGAAACTTTTTCGCACAAAAAAAGCAGCCTGTTACAGCTGCTCTGATTTACTTTGTAAGGTCTGTTATCCATTGCCTTGCTTCATACAGTAATTGTTCCCAAGTAATGTCATCTTCCGGCTCGTATCCCGAACAGAAAGCGGCTTCCAATAAATCCTCATTTTGCATAACTTTATTCATTTTTGGTTATGCAATATTGCGGAGATAAGGTTACTTATCCAAGACTTAACGGGCTTATATTAAAGCTTTTGAAGCATCTCCTCCGAAGTTATCTTGTAACCAATAAGGCTGTGAAGCGTTGATGGAATCAAAGTTATCTTCTATGTAATCCTTTGCGTTCTGAGGGATATCTCGAATGATTTTATTCTCTGGTAGCTGCTTGGTTAATAGATAATCGGCAAACTCTTCAGGATTCATAAGTAAAGGAGTGGCGAAGCAAATACAGAAAGGATGCCAACCGGTGAACAAGAAGCTCTTTGGATATTGCCCGGCTAATGGATCACATATCTTGCACGGTTCTTTTGCTGATGGAGAACGTTGTATATCTATGCCCAAGATGAAGCCAAGATTTATCCACCGTTCATGATCCGTACGCCTATAAGCGATATTCGTCTCGGTAGCGGCCAGACGCAAAGCATTTTGTTTTGATGATCTGTATTGTCCCCGTCCTGGATGGTAGTCTTTCATTGGTCGGGATGGCACCATCTCACCTTTATCATTTCTGATACGATGAAACCTTTTGTCCGGTTCGTTCAGCAACTGTCGTACGTCCTGACTTATAAGCGATGCGCTACGACCTGCACCCAATCCACTCTTTAGATAGAATTCAAGTTGTGTCTTCGTCTGATCGGCCACGTTCCAAACTCTATCGCTGAGATTCATCCCATTGTCAACACGCTGTTGCAAGCTTACGAGAGCATCCATATTGCGGGCAAACATTCCTTGTTTCAACATCTGGTTCAATGCCATGCCCTGAATATACAAATCGACGAGATCATCATTCTTCCTATTTGATCTATCGAAAGCATCATCCTGATATGAGCCAACTACAGTTGTTAGATCGGATTGCAGTTTTATAAGTTCCCGGTCGATAGCTTGTTCAACAGCACTATTACGCACCCATACGCTTTTGTTTCCCGTATCGCTCCAATGTTTAAGATCGGGTGATACTGACATGCAGAAACGATTAAAGATCTTAGAAACATCGTTCTGTTGCTTCAAAAGCTTCTGCACATGCTGCCTGTCATAGAATGATAATGGTTGAGCCATTAGTAAGTACCTCCCATTGTAAGTCCAACCATATTGTTTCGATCGGCTTCTTTCTTCTCGTCCTCTTCCATACGTTTAAGCTCTCCCTCAACATCGCCCGGAGGTGTAAGAGGAGACTTAGAAACAACCGTCTGCTGAGAGTTGAATGCCTTGCCACCATTCGCAATACTCAATACATTTGCATCTTCTGCCGGATCTTTCGGAAGGATAGATTCAAAGGATACATTAATCCAATTATCAATAAGCTGTTGGCGGTATTTGATGTTGGTGATATTAGCGATACCCGCTGATATGATAGAGACACAACGTTGAATTGCCGGACCGAACACCTCCATGTTTTCACTGGCCATGATCTCTGCATCGATCATCATAAACCGTCTTGCAACGCCTGATATATTTCCGATGCCCTTTAGGTTATCGAATGAGAGATCAGGCTGTGATGTACCGCTGAATTGCTCGTTACGTGTCTCGCTAAGCTCTTCCTTTACAGATTCAATAGACTGTTGCCATGCGAGATAATCTGCATCACCATGATATTCCTTACCGGTGTCCTGATCAATTTTAACCGGAAATGAAAGTTCTTTTCCAACGGTGTTTTTTCCCGGCAAGTCTGTTTCGCCAAAGGTTTTAAGGATTGGTTCCGAGAAGTAATCATTCGTATCTGCCATACGAGACAGCCTCATCTCACGAGCATCCATCATGGGGGCAACTTCATCCCACACCGGAGAGTTTATTTCTGCGTAAACTACCGGGATAAGGCCAAAAGGATTTATGACTTCTTTCACATCCCAGCCACCCCATGTTTGAATGCCGGTTATGATCTTATCTCTTGTCCAGATAACAGCACGTTCACGGACCATATTATCATCAGACAATACTTGGTAACGATGTATGAACCCGTCCATATCATCATCATCATTGAAATGCGGATAGAATTCATATAGCACGTTATCTTTATCGGGGAGACAAAGTATCTTGCATTTAAGTGTTGTGCTTTGGGCACCACTCCAATGTACGGAGATTGCAGGGTAAAAGATAATGGCGGCTTTCGTTTCCGACATCACCTTACGGGCGAAGCGCTTCAGGACTGATTGCATTTTGAGTTTCTTAGTCCAGACGTTTTTAAACTCATTGAAACCATCATCCTGATTATCGGCAGTGATGTTCATTTTACCACCCATCATGAAGGCGGCTGCCGTACGAACTGTTTTCTTTGGAAAGTTAGTCACAATACGGGCAACATCTACGATCTTATCATCAAGGCGAATTGGATCACCTTTCGCATCTACAATCGTATCGGAATAGACTTCCAATCTTTTAGGCTCACGCCAACCAACAGATGATTTACGACGCCTACGATCACCGTTATACTCTTCTTTGTACTCTACTGGTGTGCGGTTCTCAATCGTATCAACAGACAGCTCACTAACAGCATGCCCGAAGTTATCTTTGTTTTTTAAGAGAATAGAATAAATGTCTGGCATATTCTTTTCTCTTAAAATATAAAGAAGAAAGAATATAATCCAATTCTTTACAAAAAGTATGACTATTTAATTATCGAAATTATTTTAGTAAGAAGTTTTATTAAAGTGTTTTTAAAATTACTACATTCTTCGACCCATTTTTCTTGAGATATTAAAAGTCTATCTCGCAATTTATTTAAATTGTAAATATCACATATTTTAAAATAGAAAAATTTATACCGTGAGGATGATGATAAAATAACATCATCCAAATACCTTATAAAAGCTGCTAATTGTTTATCGTAAGTAGTCGTCTTTTTAATATATTCTGGCGAGAACTTTGATTTCAAACTACCTAAACGATAATCTCTCATTCCTAATATTTCCGAATCTAAATAACCGATGTATTTAAGATATAATTCTTTTTTTATTAATACTAACTCTTGCAATCTTATAATTCTCCAGTATGTTCTAAGCCGATATTGTCTGACATGCCAATCATCTGGAGATTCCGTAAGTTCATTCTTAAGCACTAATTTGTTATTTATAAAAACTTTTGTGCAATTTTCATTGTATCCATAATTTGCATCCTCCTTTTTTTTATCTATCAATGTATAAGAATACGCTTTATCCCATTTTGATGTTAGATCAAGCTTATAATTGTTTAAAAACAGGGAAGTATTCAATCTTTTTTCTACATTCCATATTATATCACTCAATGACATATTACCCCACTTACATCTCCATTCCCATTCTTGCTTTATTTTATTAGGACTAATTTTTGAGATGCTTAGTTCTAGCTCTTCTTGATTTAAGTTTTTTATTCCTTTCAAAGAGAGCGCTGCAATAATAGTTACACATCCAAATGGATAAAAATGAATAAATATTTTCCCCTTAGCTTTAATTCCATCTTTATAAGCAGAAACTATCAGTGGCTCTTTCAATTCGAAAAAATAATAATTTAATCGATCATCCTTTGAATACTTGTTTTTTACAAAAAGAGAGAATGAATAATAATCATTAGGATGGCCATAATGACTATATTCGTCATCGTCTTCGCCATAATAATAATCGAAGTCATTATCATTATATTTAGTATCTTTTTCATAAGAATACCTGTTTAACGATAATGCATCAACATCATTTAGGCAAACATATCCAAGGCCATCAATTTTCGGGAAAGTACTTATCTTCTTATTTTTTTGATAAAAAGAAAGGCATTTAGAGTTATTAAAAATAGTTTTAAATCTATCTGAATAAACTATTTTTTCATCAAATAAAGAATCTCCAAATGGAATGACCTTTATTAGAGTGACATATGAAGAACGAACACCCATATTTACTAAAAAAAAGCACAGAAAGGAGAATACCTCCCAACGACTCTACTATAGAGTCACTTTTATCTGTGCCATTGCAAATATATAATATATTTTAATTATAGAATAAAAAAAACATGAAAATTATCTAATCCCCGTCCCTCTGGCCACTTTTCTTTTCTGCTCACCCTTAATATTTCCTGCAAGTGATTCAAAGAACTCTGCGAGGATTGTTACGCTGTCAGGTGCGTCATCATGACTATTGTCGCCCTCTTTCTTGTAAGATGTGAGATATTTCATGAACCACCAATAGTCGGAACCCTTGGCATATTCTGATTCATCAAGGAAATGAATATGCGCTTTTACCCAACCCGACTTCATCAAGATACGAGTTTCCTTGTTCTTGGTCGTTGGCCGAGCTTGAATGATACACTTGCCATCCTTTGCCTGTACTTCTTTACGGACACCGATCGAGAAGATACGTCCACCGTTATTTGATTCAATACGCATCTGGTCACATGCAGTATCTAAGATCATCTGCGCTAAGCGTGGCATAGTAATTTCAACTGCATCTTTTGTGAATACAACGTCAGTGATATAAAGTTCCGTACCAAATACATCAGCAAACGGTGAGCTGAAATAGTCATCTCCTTCATCCGCAACGTCTGTTGCTCCAATTCTACCATCAGGTTGCCGTCCTTTGACATCTGCTAATTTGAAACGTTTAAGAGCTGACTTCGGAAAGAGCAAACCTTTAGCCTCATACGGTTCCTGCATATATTCAGCCATCCAAATACTATCTTCCGTCTCTGAACGAAGATCATGATAATATTCAGTTGTGTGCACATCTTCACAGAAAGATTTATCATTCTCATTCAAAGCCGCAATACGAATAATTTCATCGTAATACTTTCCATTCCTAGACTCTTCCAAACGGCCTAACACATCCGTCGCGGACCAACGGGTACCAATGTCGATAGAACAACAGTTTCCTTCAATACGTGAATCATGGGTACCTTGTTTCCAACTCCAAGTCTTCTCGTTGTTATTGTCAGAGAGAGCGTCTTCTAATGATTTATACAAGTCATCGGTTACGGCCAACATTGAAGCACCAAAACCGATAACTGTTCCACCAACACCCGCACCGAAATACGAAACTTGGCGAGCACCTTCGATACTCCAGCCGTGAACGTTCTGTTTATCATTCTTTAGTTTGATTTCAGGAAAAATCTCTTTGAATTTTCTCGAACGAACGATATCACGTGTATCATAAGACAGTTTATTATATAGCGGATCAGCACAAGTATTACGCATAACCGACTCTTCCGGGAAGTGCCCAAACATCCAACTAATGAAAAGTGACGTTATGTAAGATTTTCCAGCTCGAGGTGGCATACTTACAGCAAGCCGATAAATCACATTGTTAGAATAAGCAAGAAAAACCCGCATAAACGCATCAGCCACCAGTTTTAAAAATGGGCGCTTAGTAAAGAACTTCGGATCCATATATAAGCAATAAGCCCAGAAGTTATTCCGGGCCTCTCGCTTGCGCAGAATGATTGCAGCTTCTGCCTTACGAATTAATATCTCCCTATCAGTCGGCGTCTCCATCCACAATCTTTTGAAGTTCTTCATCAGACAGACTTTCCAAACTGCTTTTAATACCTACTTCACCGGATACTTTATTCTCCTGTCTATTCTTCCAGTTATCAGGGTCACGATTGGTAAGAGCAAAAATTACGGCTGCCGGAACCGGTTGGTAATGTTTATCAGCAACAACATGTTCCTTTACTCTGACAATAGGTTTTCCATTATCATCTTTCTTTCCGGTATCAGCTGTCACGGTTCGCTTTTCTTGGACTGTATAGCCTCGGATCATCTTTACAAGGGATTTCTTAGCCTCAGCAACTATTAAGTCATTAAATTCATCTTCGGCCTTTTTTATAGCGTCCGAAAAGTCCGATTTTGTTTTAAGCCAACAGTAATATGTATCTTTGACGATTCCTACCTTTTCGCATATTTCGGCAATAGTATAACTGTCGGTACGTATGAGCGAACAGATATCCTCAACTATCTTTTTATTATACTTTGCCATTGCTTTTTTATTAAAATATAAAATATAACTTTGTCTACCGTACTTTAAATTTAAAATTATTATGAAAAAAGCAACAAACTACATCATCTTTCACCCTAAAAGAGAAAAGGTAAAAGCATTAGCAACGGTTATGTATAATAATAGCAAAATCATCCATGATTGGGAAGGGCAAATCTTTGTAGATGATGTTCATGACGGGAATGAAGATCCTTTCGTTTTTAATAACCCATGGATATATTCATATTGTCATGCTTCACAATTAAAAAGAAGTTCGAGAAAAGGTTATTATTTGCAGCCTGAATCCAAACTTATTTTTATTAGTGGTCCTGATGCGGATAGAGGATTTTTGACCGTAGATACAGTTTTTGTTATTGATTCTGTATTAGAATGGGGCATAAAATCTCCATTACACTCGCAAGATATTCCCCTAAAATATCTTACAATAAAAAATAGTACAAACTCAGATCTTTGGGAAAGGCACTTCAAATTTCCGTTTGAAGGAGAAAAAGCTCCCCATAAAAATACCTTATATAGCTATGAAGCGAAATTATGGGAAGAGAATATAGTTCAGGCTCAATATTCATATTTACCGCTAACCGATAGTCAAGAACAAATATCTATTCCATTTTCGGAGCTACCACCATCGGTGATGAATATACTCATAAGGAAGAAAAAAGGCAAATTTCCTGCAGAGATTGATTCCGAAGTGGATATAAATGAAGTACTAAAATTGATTGAATCAAAAGCTGCAATTAAGGTTTTAAAAAATATAAAATTCATAAAATCACTTGATGAAAGGAAAAAGAAAAGAAAAAAAAACTGTGGAAGATGTTAATCTCCTTCTAATTTCATCATTGATTCCGCAATATCAACACAATTCTCTAATTCATTGACTGCGGCCTTTAGTTCAATGTATTTGCGCTTATCAACCCCGGCAACCTCGGTCCCGCTGTTCACCATTCCTTCTAAATTGACCGGCTGCTCTTTCTTGCGAATCAGTCTCTTTTCAAGTACTTCTTTGTAAATCATAAATGTTATTGTTTGCATGCCGGCATAGTTTTATTTCATGCCGACAAAGCTAGTTGTTAAATCCAAGGAACCCCTATCTTCTTGTACTTCGAAGAAAAACATCCAAGCATCGCGATTGCCCTTCATATTCTTTCAGGGTTCCATCTCACACAAGTTTGCGTTAAATATCTTCTCCAATTAAATCTTCTTCACGTAAATCAAGCTCTGGGTATAATGAAGGAATCTGTTTCATATCTCCTTTGAAGAACACAAGAACATTCTGGTGCGTCTTTCCTATCTTCCGGGAATGGTTGAATTGATTGCCTGCACGCATAGCTAAAGAGCCTATCTGAGTAGCTAGTATCATTTCATCGTAATAATGTAACCCCGCTTCTATGAAGGCACTTATCGTATCACCGACGAAATTATAATATGCTCCATTCTTTGCTCGTACTTCACCAACTACAAATATGGCGAAACGATTATCACGAAGCATAGCACAGCTTTTTAGAATGATCTTCCGATACGCAGTAAGAAAATCTCCATAGTTCATATTTGACAGATCTTTCGGATCGTCTGAATAAACCTCGAGGTCAGCATAAGGCGGGCAACTAAAGATCAAATCAGCTTTCAATCCTTCAAAATGTTTATCCACATCGCAACTGTCACCACATCTCCATGCCGGGTCTATTGGAGAATAGCCTAATTTATGTTGCAATACTTCCTTAGCATTTTTATAGTTCGCCTCAACCTGCTCAGCACGAAGATCAACGCCTCTATAGCAATATCTCAATTTAGAGGCAACGATACCACGTACGGAACCACCGGCAAAAGGATCAAGAACAATCCCTTCAGAAATATTAAACCAACGGTAGGCAAGCTCGCAAAGAACAGGATCGAAGACAGACGTGCCATCCAGCATGGAGATATTGTGCTTTTGGCAATACTCTGTTATTTCATCCCAGGACGGATCATAACCAAGCTTTTCACGCATTCTGTTGCGTACTTCATAAATAGCAGGATTTTGGGCCGAGTGTGAGTAGGTAATTTCTTTATCTCGTCCCTCTTCACTTTTGATTCCTAGAGATAGCCAATCTCGTTTGCGCTCCTGCCATCTTCCCAGTTTTGTATCCAGGATGGAAAAAGGAGGAATGATAAATCTTTCAGCAAGATTATTCGGTTTTGATGTGGAAGCGGGTAATTCATCTCCGAAGTCAATATCATCTAAAGAGAACTCCCAATCTTTTAATATGTCTTCAGAGAAATTCTCTATAACCAAGTTCATATCAAATTCGGAAGTATCGGAAGCATGGTTATCTGCAAGTGCGAGGAGTTTACGCCGATTATCGTCAAGGGAGAGGTCTGTACGTTTTACAACAACTAATTCTTTCCCGTTAGTTTCAATAACTCGTACCGGTATACCTAATGACTTTGCTTCTTCGTAGACGCCGTTGCCGGCTATCAGGTAATTTTCTTTATCTATCAGTACAGAACGACCGGCACCACAATCTTCTAGACTCTTACGAATAATATTTTTGTTCCGGTCGTTATGAATGCGAAAGTTCTTTGGATCCAGCTTTATATCTTCCATGCCTTTTTATCGTAAAATATAAAAAGGAAGGCTTTTTTTATACGTTTTAAAGTGCAGTATGTCGGGACATGCCGATAAGGGCACTAATAATGATGAATATATCTATATTTCGTTACAGATAATTATATTTTAGCCCAACTTCGCTACTTTGACCCATGATCATAGATATCGTTAATGGCAGCTTCTATAAAAACAACGTGGAAAACATTTTCTGTTCGAAAACCCAAAAATGGTCTGTTATCTCCACTAGCTCTAAAAACCGTTAATTCTGTAATATCAGGGGTTATAGAAGGTGGCAATTGAGGTTTTATTTGTTTAACAGGGATCTTTTCTGTTCCAAATGAATGTTTTGGAGATATATAAATTTCTTTCCATCCTATTTCAGATAACTTCTTCAATCTCATTAAAAAGTTATAAAGGAATTCACTATCTCTACATTTCTTGATAGAATCATCTTGAAGATATTGAAAGCAAAATAGAGGATATTCAATACTATCCAAACCTTTTTTATCTAAACATTTAGTATTATTTTGCAAAGGTTTTATAGCAATTTTTTTTTCTTTTTTTTTCGCCATTTATTTAAGTCTTTTCCCAAAAAAAGAATTTAGCTTCTGTTTTTCTATAACATCTCCTATTTTTGTCGATTTCCAAGGCATTTCACTATGCGTAAGATTCATCAAACCAATTGCAGAATAATCACCATAAACTCTAAAGACCTCATTAAACAAAGTTTCTTCTTTTGGCAAATTGAAAATTAGAGATTGACCACTCGGCGAAATTCCAGCACTTCCATTATCCTTGTAATGTTCGTACACAACTGGAACTACTGGGCCATATTGCCAAGCTTCAATTTCTTCATCAAAGAGAGACTCATGGAAATAAGCTAAATAAAAGCCTTGCATATAATACAACAACTTTTGAAGTTTAAGATTTGATATCAACTCCCCTCCATCACGTTCTGCCCCATATGCCAATATTTTATTAGCTACATCTAAAACACTGTATGCCATGACTTATTTTCTATTATAATTAATTAGTATACAAATATAACATATAAATTATATACAGTGTTCTTATTTGCACCTCTTTTACATCAAATAAGCTCATTATTAACTGTTTTATTAAAAAGAATACGTTCATCTTAACAATCAATTCATCAACAAAGACTACTAGTTGCGCTATCTGTTGCACCACATGAACCACCATCAAAAGATAAACTCCCCCGACAACTTCCTCTTGATCAAGGATTGCACTTTATTGTATATCTCGTACAATTGCTTCGGAGTTTCCTCACCATCCCAATCGGAAAAGTTACTATCTTGAAAGAAATGGAACTCAAACACTCGCTTTGCAAGAGGGGATAGATCAAGGCTTTCAAATACATCACGAAGCTGGTGCATCCTTTCCAAAACTATTCCCGAAATATCAGTATCATCTTCCTGAGCATCTTCAATCTCAATCGCTGTATAGTCCACGTTATCATCCGAAGGAATACGCTTGTACTTACTCTGATATGGAGACGTGGGCGAAGTAGCATTAAGCTTAATCATTCTCAGCACAAAGAAGTCAAGCTCTGTATAACCGTTCTTTTTCGTTGAGAGCAATCGTTCGAGCAGCTTGTCACTCTTCTGCAATAGTGAGTATAATACTTCATTCAGCACATCGTTAGCCTCATCCGGAATACCTACGATTCCGCAATGGTATGATGCATAATCCAACCATCGATCATATCTTTTCCCTATGTAATTATTTACCGCAGCACTTACCATAAGTCATAAAGTTTTTCTTATATTTGTGGTGTGTTTGAATAGGCTTTATGGCTTATAACGGGCGGTTTGTAGTGGTGTACAGGCCGCCTTTGTTTTATCTTCTGCTTTCTCCCTTTATCTCGACAACATTAAACATCTCATTCACCCTGTCGGCGATATAATCACCGTATTTGGGCGTAATATCTTCCGGAGACATGTTAGTGGTTACATGCGTCAAGCATTTGCACCTGAACTCATACCGAGTTTGAAAGACGAACTGCATCACGTTCATTTCCGTGCCAAAGTACTTCGTCGGCTTTGGTTCCCGACCAACTTCATCGAAAGCCCATGTTTCAGGTTTGCCATTGTTGTAGGCGTACCGATCAATGCCATCAAGCCCTTTACGAGCGAATTGGTTAGACACCATAGAAGCGGATACAATGCCAAAACCTCCGGAAGATTTCCACCCGATATCGTCTAATTTTGAAAGAAAATCATAAGTACGCAAAATCTGAATAATCGTTGATTTCCCGGTACCCACAGGGCCATACAGCCAAAGACCTTTAGCGGAATCAAAAACCTGACTTCGTCCGTTGGCATACAGGAATATTTCATTTATCAGATTCCGGTTCATGTCGCTGACTGAGAAGGAGGGGCATTCTTTCTGGCAAGCCAACAGGAACTTATCCGTCTGATCTTGGCGTATCTTTTTCAGCTGCTCCGGAGTGTATTCCTCATGGGATGCTGATCGAGCGGACTTTAACAGGTTCCCCACTAGCTGTATCGGATCCTTTTTGATTTGTTTTTCCATCTTTTTTGTTTTTAAGTTCAATATCCAGCCATCGTGCGAAGTGGCTCATAGCGTCTTTGGGCGCTTTTTTAGTCTCGCCCTCGTTAGCAAGCTTACGGAAGAAGCTCTGCAAGTACTGGTCAAAATCAGCCGGCATAAAAGTTTTATCTCGTATCCGAATGTTCATGCAAAAGGTTTCTTTCCAGCTTTGATTTGCTCTTAGCTCATCGAAACATTCCTCTAGCGATTTTTCAAATACATCACTATCCGGGAATAAATCTCCAGCGGCATGACCTTCTCGCGCACGCGTGGGGGAGAGAGAATTTTTTGTTTTTGTTTTAGTTTTAATATAGTCTGAAGGATTGGCTGTACTATTGGCTCCCTTATTGGCTGTACTATTGGCTCCCTCATCGGTTATACTATCTACCGGAATATTTCCGGTAGTTCTAAGCGGTTTTATAAAGGAGTAAGAACAAACAGCTCTTTTACTCTTACCCGATTTATAGTAGAATAATCCCGCATTAATCAATGTTTCCCTGGCTTTAACTAAAGTCTTTTCACTGATGCTTAGTGCACAACAGAGTTCAATGTTCGAGCAATCAAAGATGTCCCTCCAGTCCTCGCCATTACAAATAGCCACTAGTTCATAGAAAAGGGCTTGTTCGACTGCGGTAAACCTGAAACTTCTACGTGCTTTTCTCATCTTCTCCGTTAATGTATATCCATCCATTTACTTAGTACCTTTATGCCGTCATTTTCTGACGAATGAGATTTATGTTCTTTTTTACTAACCCAACTATCCGGTCGTGGTATTCCGTACTCTTATTGCAAACGCCACGGGACTGGACCACATCAAGCGTCCTCAAAGACACTTCAACGGTTTCAATGCGTTTGTCGTTAATGCGGGCAGAGAGGATAAGAGAGTCTTCCTTAGTATAATATTGGGCACCGAATACACAATGGTGCATTGTAGCTCCCTCTTCTAAGAACTCTTGCACACTATGTAGCACTGCAATTTTTATCAATCCATCAGTAAATTCAAGGCCTAAAAATTTAGCCTTCATTTTGCGATATTGATCCTCATATTTTGCAGCATCTTTTCGGTTCTCTTCTATTTGTCTCAAAGCTTTAATATCCTGAACCTTTTTAAGGGCTTTATCGTGTGCAGTTCTTAAATCACTAGGGCAGGCGTATTTAGCATTACGTACATCCTTTCCTAGATTAGTAAGCATTAGGATATAGTCAATCCACATTGAAGCATCTTTCACGATATAGTTGTTGCGAAGACAGATTCTCACTGATGGCCAGCAATTAATATCGCCATGATTACGTAAGTACTTTAATAGCGAGTATTGTCTAGACTTGATTAAAGTTTCAGCCTTGCTATTTGAAAGTAACATTTTAAACAAGCTTAATGGAGAAATACCATGGAAGCGTCCTTTGAATCCATTCCTCGTTAAGCTAGGAATGTATCGGCGTACTGGATATATGTATTGCGCAAAGATGTCATACTTCATTCTATTCGCAGATCGTGTCCTGATTTCCAATGGTGATCCCCAATCCCATAAATCAACGTACATGAAGCTCATTTTTGTAGAACGGTACATAAGTGTCTCTTTCCCTTCCGATGTAATCCAATTCTGTACAGCCTCGTTAACCTCATAATGAGCTGGATAGCCAACTCTGCATGTCTTACGGGCAACAAAATGCCGGAGTACTTGGAAGCCTTTAAAACAGGTAATAATAGTATAATACTCGCTTATATCACTCTTTCGTTTAAGCCCGCTTTCTATTTTAAGTTGTTTTCCACAGTGGGGACAAACAATGCCTGTCAATTGCAATAATAGGGACCCCTCAAATGGTTCCCATGTATGACCACATTCAGTACACCAAACAGATTTTTTGCGGAGGTATCCTTCCTTTTCAAAGCAATGCTCAATCGCCCATTTTCTTTGCTTATCTGTAAGCGCAGGCAGCTTAGTACTCAACTCGGCTACCTGTTTCTGTAACTTAGTTTTCGGTTTCATGGTCTCTTTACATTAGCTTTTTGTAATAATCCTCTAAACGTTATTCTTCTATGGATCATATCTTGCCTTTTTCTATGAAGGAGTTCATCAGAATAATCTTTAAAGAGTCTATTCCGTTCTTTGGGCATTAAAAGGCAATAATATGGTTCAGCTTTAATAAAGTAGTCTTTCCTTAAATATTTCTCAGCACAATCAGGACAAATACAATCCATTAGAACCTCTTCTTTATTATTCGGGTTTATAATTGAATAAGCTTCTTCTATATTCAAATCAGATACTTTTTCAATAACATCATCAAAAAAGGCATCAAAACCAGAGATACAATCTCCATAATAAAAAGGATATTTTAGTATTTTGTACATTCCGACGGGCTTATGCACCTGTTTTGAAATATCTTTTGTAATAAAGAAATAATCTGTCATATCTTCCTTTTCATAGTACTCCTCGCATAAAGGACACGTTGTCCTATATTCATCATCATAGCATTCTTCACAAAGGAGTTCATCCTTGTCAATTAAAACTTCTGGAAAATCGCACATCTCGTATATCGATTTACCACAATTATCACATTGACTATCATGTGCAATGATAAAGTCTAGTTGTTCATCCGTAAATTCGTGCGGGCTTGAACTATAACCACTATGCGCATGAACTCTTATTTGTTCTTTTATCAGTTCCATATAACTACGATTTATATAGTTTTATTTTAACTGGCTTTTCTAACTGTTCCGCCTTCTTAATAAGACTATCAGATATTTTATCAATATAGTTAACGATAGCAGAAACATCTCTTGAACTATATTTACCAAGATCAAGATCGCTTGAAATTAAAATTCGATTTGCCGCTATCGCTCTGTAGGCAATAGCCTTAAGATATCTTTTCCCCATATTAGAATAAGCACATTTGTTCAACTCCTGTTTCTTCTTTCTTCTTAGCCGCTGGCTTCTTCTTGAGCAAAGCATGATGTTCATCAACTAGTTTTTTCATGGCCAATTCATGAGCTGCTTTCTTATCTTCTTCCGTTAGCTCTACTGAGTGATTCACCACTACATTACAATTGATAGGCTTGATATCCTTGATGTTGTCTTCGTCATAGTAATGAACGGCTATACCGAAGATTTCATCATCACCGAACCCATTACAGCCGCTTTTCTGTACTTGCTGCAGAATGAAGTTGCAGCATTCATCAATGTTCTTGTTTTCTTTGGCATAGGAAACGGCAAACAATTCATCTTCCTTTGCCCGTTGTTCGAGATAAGACTTGATTGTCTTTTTAAATGCATCACTTGTTTTCATATACTTTCCTCCGCATATTAATTATTGATGACTAATGGCATGATTAGGTAAGTGAGATCATTATTATCAGTACGATTAATGATAGTAGCCTTTGTCGGATGCTTCATACTCATTATTACTTCATCGGATGGAATATTAGACAATAGATCAATTAGAATAGAACTCTTAAAACCGATTTCAATAGGAGATCCTGAATAGGAGACAGAGACTTTTTCTTCTGCTGACGTGGAAAAGTCGATATCACGTCCGGTGATAGTTACAACATTGTCTTTATCGAATTTCAGAACAATGAGAGAAGTGCATAAGCTACTGAAAACAGATACCCTCTTTAAAGCTGAAATCATCTCGTTTTTTTCAAACCGGGCTATCCTATCATTGTCCAAAGGGATAACGGCACGGTAATTAGGAAAACGTCCCTCTACCAATCGGCAAATCATAGTATAACCTCCAAATTCGATATTTACACTGCCGGCTCCTACAGTTATGATAACCGAGCTCGCGGTCGCTGGTATTATCTTAGATAAGATCTTGGACATACGGGCATGCAAGATAAAGGATGAACGTTCTTTTGAATCGTATGCTGAATCGATCATCCCCAGACTGTGGCCATCAGTCGCTACATAAGTGATTCTATCAGATGTTTTTTCGATGAACACTCCATTCATGATAGGGCGCAACTCATCATTCGCACAACAGATTTGCACCTGACGTATTCCATTTAAAAAGCTTTCTGCGTCAAGAGAGAAACAAGGTTCAGAATTCTTAATTTCCATTGCCGGATATTCATCTGCTTTTTTTCCGACCAGTTCAAAGCGTCCATTCGAATAATGTACACTGATACCGTAATTTGTTTCCAAGTCAACGATCCCTATTGAAATCGGTTGTTCAGAAATCTCCCTAAGGCCTTCCAAGATCGTTTTTGCATCAATCAACATGGATAGACACGCACAGTCAGTTTCACATTCAATGTTTGCAGATAACCGGCCGCCTTCTTCTCCGGCAGTAACTTTAAGAATCCCGTCTTCGTCAATGACGAACATAAAGTTATCATAAGCCGGAAGAAAATTTTTGGAATTGATTATTCTCCCAATTGTGGATAGCTTAGTGAAAAGCTCTGATTTTGATACTGTAATTTTCATAACTTTGATTTTAAAATAGTTCTAGTTGCAATTCGTTTGATTTATTTCTAGCCCGGCTTCTTGTAGTTGGTACCGGTATTGCTATCTGAGGAGTAGGCACAACGATTTCTGCCGGAACTGCTTTAGGCGGTTCAGCATTATTCTGTGCAAATGAGTTAATGTGAAGTTTCCAAAGAGTCGATTTCTCTTTGTCAGTAATGTATTCATAAACAGGGAGGGGGCAAGGAAGGCCAACGATATGATTATACCCAACTTTCCAAGAATAGTTATATTCCATTCTTAACGAGTCCATACAAGCTATCTCTCCTTGTAGGGAATTAGAAAGAAGGTTGAGAACGGCCATCTTGCAGCAAGTCTGATCAATATCGCAACCGTATAAACGAAACTCTCTATTCTTTTTGGCGGCAGATAGAAGTAGGCGGCCACTGCCACACGCAGGATCCAGAATATTTCCTTTGGCCTTTGAATCTTGGATAATTATATCGGCGCTCATATCACACACTTCTTCCGGAGTGAAAAACTGACCGTTATTGCCGTGACTAACCAAATCCATGAAGAGATCGCCAAGCGCATCATGCATTCCTATGCCATCATTATCTGCCGCAATAGAATAAAGCGTGAATAGTTCTTGAAACATGGAATATCTATCGCCATATTTTTTTTCGAGGCTTGAAAAACCGTTCTTTTTCTCCCACCATCTGAACATAATAAGAGAGTAGTCGATGAAATCAAGAAAGACCTCGGAGGGGCTATATTGATACGCCATCTTTTCAAACATACCGGAGAACTCCTTGTATGCTTGTTCGGAACTCAGGCTTTCAAGCCTTTGCTGCTCATTTACTTTTTTTAAATTTTGTAGTGCCATAACCGAATTTGTTAGGCACATAGCATAGAAATATGCGTTTAAGTAGTATACAAACAAAAAAGGCTGGCTTCATTACGAAGTCAGCTCAAGTCCCTTACGGCTGCAAATATAAAGAGTCTTTTTATTCCTGCAAACAAAAAAGCTCTTTTTTTTCTTCTTTTTTTTCTGATGTGCTTTTTAGTAGGTCTAAAGTTGCCCTATTAGCACGATCACAGACGGAATAATCAATATCAATATAAATATCCGCCATTTTATAATCATTGTTCACATGCCCAAGGCAAAAGTCAACGTCTGCTTTTGCAATCCGGGCTTTGTTACGTGCTATACTCGCCCATGAATGCCGTGCCCAGTTAGTAGATAGAGGAACCCCAAGATTAAGCTCTTGGGATATTTCCTTCAATTCCCTATTCACCGCCTTGAGAAAGTTATTCGGATCAGAGTATCTCATGCGGAAATAAGAGAGAAATGTTCCATTGCTATACTTATCTACCAACTTTCTTAGTTCAGGCTCTATTCTTATAGACAAAGGGAACCGACTCTTATTATCCACGGTCGTAACTTTGCTACGCTCATACACAACCCTTCCGTATGATTCCTTGGCCAAGGAAAAGAAATCATTCATATTCATACCCATCAGATAGAACAACATCATAAAGACATCGCGCGACATATTGGTTCGTTCCCGATCAAAGTTGGAATCCCGTATTTTAACTATATCCTCTACGCTTAGATTCTTTCGTTTACGGGTGTAGTCTGGGATGGTTATTCTGGAGAATGGATTATTTGGCATCTTTATAATATCGTAGTCTTCATTATTATATTCTTTTTTGGCCTTGTTATATAGGGAACGAATACCACGCAGATAATTGTTGATTGTACCAGGTTCAATGGTGCGATCTGTATTCTTCCCTATTTTCTTGGCATACAGATACTCCATCATCCCCTCCAATGTCTTATTTTTTATATCTCTTACGTCAATTTTCTCTTTTCCAAGAAAATTAATTAAAGCGTTCAGAGAAGATTCATACCAATTTGCCGTCTTTCTTTTAACCGTTTTTGAAATAATTCCTCTCGCAAACGCCACAAAATCAATATCTTCTGAATCTGGATTTGCCGTTTTTTCTATTTGCTCTTTTAACTCCTTACAGCTCATTTTACGGGTTCTATCAGTTCCTAATTTGATACAAGAGCCTCTAAACTGCTGTATAAGATTACCTAGTTCAAAGTTAAGTTCTTCACAGCTATCAGTTACCGGAAGTATAGTACCGTCACTCCCCATGTATTCAGGGTTTATATAATATTGAGTAGCTATATACTGAGGTACTCCATTGTGATAAATACGGATTTTAATATTAGTAGTGCCATCCTGCTTAATATGCTTGCCACCTGTAAAAATTGTTGCTTTAAAAGTTGCCATAATCTGATCTTCAGTGTTAGGGGCAGCTTGATCGAGAAAAGTTATAAGATAGTTATAAGAGGCTATTCCTTATTCGCATAAATATGCCTTAAAACAAGACCACTTAGAACAAAAAAAAACTTAAGTCTACGCAAACTGCATAAACTCAAGTCCCTATAAAGCTCTGAAGATCAGCCTAATATGGCCAATTAATAAAGTGGGCGTTGACGGGTTCGAACCGCCGACCCTCTGCTTGTAAGGCAGATGCTCTGAACCAGCTGAGCTAAACGCCCGATTAACAAACGAAAGTGATTTTTTGTGGGCGTTGACGGGTTCGAACCGCCGACCCTCTGCTTGTAAGGCAGATGCTCTGAACCAGCTGAGCTAAACGCCCGATACACTTCCGTTTCAAAAGCGATGCAAAGATACATCTTTTCCCGAAACCTCCAAAACTATTTCTTATTATTTTTCAACGACAGCTATTGATTTACAAATAATTTACTGATTATCAGGAGCATATAGATTAAAGAGAGAGCGCATACACTCAAAGAAAGTCTGCAGCAACGATATTTAAATATACAACGACTCCAGATTATAACTATTATCACAGACTACTTCATCCCCAGAACATACACAAATCGCTTATCATCAGAGAACTCTTCACAATATTCAAAGCCTTCCCAAACAAAGGATTTCAGATCTTCAGGCGCCTCTATCCTATTTTTCAAAATAAAACGGGCCATCTCGCCACGAGCCATTTTTGTATAAACTACAATGGTAGACAGTTTACCATTCTTCCATAGATGAAACTCTGGCATAACAACCTTAACATTCTTCAACACTCTGGGCCAATCGAACAAGCCCCTCATTTCATCGCTAGCCAAATAGACAAGTACCCCTCCATTCGCTTTTATCTCATTAATAAACAGATCCGTCAATCGAATTCGCCAATAAGAAAACAGCGTTTGCCCGCTAAAATCAGGCAGTACAACGTCACCTTCCAATCTGTATAAATGAATAGTATCTAATGGACGTAGCAGACCATAACAAAATGAAGTGAAACGCAAATGTTCCTGCGCATATAGAAAATCGATATCAGTGAAATCCTTTGGATTTAACCGCTTAAACACGATACCAGTATAAGCCAACAAAGCAGGGCAGTCAAATGCTTCCTGCGAATGAAAAGATTGATAACGTTTGTAATTCTCAATTGCAATTTTCGCATTGACACGCAGCAGACGCTCCAAGTCTTCAACAGAAAACTGACACATTTGCAATGCCACTTCTGATGCCTCTTTTATAAATAAGGGCACTGTCCGCAAAGGAACTTCTATAGCAGAAGTAGCATTCATTGTTTTAGCACAAGACAAAAGAATCAACATGGCTTACTTTAATCTATTATTAGTTATGCAAATGTATACTATTATTTCATTTGAAATATATAATTTGGATAAAACTTGTAAAATGGACTTCAACGCAAGGTCAATTAATAACATAAAATCAGGCTTTCAAACACTGGCTAACAGAGCAATTTCTCCTAGCAAAAATAAACATTTTTTATATTATTAAGAAACAGATCTCAATCTTTTTATGTAATTTTGCACGGAAAATATATACTATAATTTATGGAAACAGTTGTTAGTGGAATCCGCCCTACAGGTAATCTGCATTTGGGTAACTACTTTGGAGCAGTAAAGAGTTTTTTGCAAATGCAAAACGAATATAATTGTTACTTTTTTATAGCCGATTGGCACTCATTAACCACCCGCCCAAAGCCGGATAATATCATAAAAAGTGCACAAACAATTTTAGCCGAATATCTTGCATGTGGCATTGACCCAGAGAAGGCTACCATTTATATACAAAGTGATGTAAAAGAGGTACTTGAGCTCTATCTCTATCTCAACATGAATGCCTATTTAGGAGAAATGGAGCGTTGCACAACTTTCAAAGAAAAAGCTCGCAAACAGCCTGATAATGTAAATGCAGGACTACTTACTTATCCAACATTAATGGCTGCAGACATTCTAATTCACCGTGGAGTAAAAGTACCTGTGGGAAAAGACCAAGAACAAAACATGGAAATGACGCGCAAATTTGCTCGCCGTTTTAATGCTATCTATGAAACGGAGTTTTTCCCGGAACCAGCATCTTTTTCATTAGCCACCAAGGCATTAAAAGTTCCAGGACTAGACGGGTCTGGCAAAATGGGCAAATCAGAGGGTAATTGCATCTATCTCATGGACGATGCTGAAACGATCCGAAAGAAAGTAATGAAAGCTGTAACAGACTCAGGACCTACAGTACCAAACAGTGAAAAGCCAGAAGTAATCCAAAACCTCTTTACTTTTCTTGATATTGTTTCGACTAAAGAAACTTATGACTATTTCAATGAAAAATGGAATGATTGTTCCATTCGTTACGGAGATTTAAAAAAACAAATAGCCTTAGACATAACAGCATTCAATGCTCCGATTCGGGAACGTATTAAAGAATATTCATCCAACACTGATTTATTGGATAAAATAGCTAAAGCCGGCGCCGATAAAGCACGCGAAAGTGCTGCTAAAACTCTAAAAGAAGTGCGAGAGGTAATTGGCTTCCGCATCTAATCTATCAAAAAGGTCCTCGGCATCACGCCGAAGACCTTTACCACCAGTTAAACCCAATTAACACAAAACGAATTCACCATAAACAACGGTGTCTTCATAACAAATTTCAATTTTATACTCTCCTAGATCTTCGCCATCCAAAGTCACCGGAAGGATAGAAAGCGCTGTAGCAGAATATGCACATTCATACACAGCCTCTCCAGTATCAACGTTCGTTATTCGAACTGTAACATCTAAATCAGACAAAAAAGAAACTGATACAATCGTTCCTTCAATAGATGCTTCAATAGGAATAATGTAGGAAATGCTACTCTTTAATATAGGAGTATTTGACCTTTCAACCTGAAGTTTTATATCCCTAGATGTTTCTGGCATAGAAGCAGCATAGCCACTTAAACAAAAGAAGAAGAAAAGGAATAAGATATTTTTTTTCATAAGCCTAGGATTTTGATCAATATTTTGTTTGTCGGGAACAAAAGTAAGACTTAGAAAAATATAAAGCAAAAATAAGCACGGACAATCCAGAAGCGATTAATTGCCTTATTATCAGATAGATAGACTATTATAGAAGAAAGGAAACACGGACATTTAAAAAATTTTCAATATATCATTAAGCGTTCTACCATCATTAATGCCCATTTTATTTTTTCGAATACGCTCACGACGTTTATTTATAGTTGTCTTCTCTACGCAATAAATATCAGCAATATCAGATAATTTAAGCTGCATTTTTATAAGGCAACACAACCTAATATCTTCGACATCCAACAAAGGATATGCTTTTAGTAAGCGCAAAGTAAAATCGGCAAAAGCTATATTTGTATTTTCAACAAGAAACCCCCACTCTTCTTCGCTGATTTTAATACGCGATTTATTATCCGACTTATTGGGATACATCAAAGAATGAAGTTTAGGCACAACAATACTATTCATTTGTCGATAAAAAGCTTCACGAAGCTCAAGCAATTTCTTCTCTAAAGAAATAAATTCTGTTTCTGCTTGCAATTTTTCTATTTCTCTTTGGCGTATTAACTGCTGAGCATCATATATTTGTCGTTGCTTACGATTATAAAAGAAAGCATATAATACGCCTATGATAAAAAGTAAGATACTAACTATAAATAAAACAATATAAATAAACCGACTCTTAATAATAGCACTTTCTTTAAGCAAGTGATTCTCTTCTTTCAGTTTACTATGATGATATAGGTTTTCTAATTCAACTATAGCCGTGGTGTGGGTTTGGTCTTCAATGCTATCCCTATAAGCATTATATAATCTCATATACGAATAAGCCGAATCTGGTTTTCTTAATGCTTGATAAACCTCAGCCAGCGCATCACAAGTGCTAGCCTTTGTATAGAGATTATCACTTAATAAACTTTTGTTTAAATAGCAAAACGCAGAATCATATTGATGCATTTTATTATAGATGTCCCCCTTAGTAAAATACAATCCAGACTTATCCATAGCAACCAACAACGCACTATCCGCATATTGAATCGCTTTTGCATAATCCTGTTTACGCTTATAGATGCCACTAATATGATGATAAATACCAAGAGAGGCTGCTGGATAGCAAGCCTTAGCCATTTGTAAAGCCCTATACTGATAAACTATTGCACTATCTTCTTTTTGCAATCCCGAAAAAGCAAAACCCATGTTTTCCAAGGCGACACAAAGATAAAGGCTGTCATTCTTCAATGTAGCATAATGACATGCTTCACGATAAGCTTCCAGTTGATCTTTATAAAGCCATTGATCAGAGTATACCGTTCCCAGACCATTACGCACCATAAACTGGTATTTATATTCAGTACTGTTGCTAAGATAATCTTTAGCCTCAAGATAGAATTCTATAGCCTGCTCTGGATTTCTAAGCTGCTGAGACACTTTTCCTGCATAAAGACAAGCTTTTGCTGCGCGAATAGAATCAGTTGTTTTAGTGAAATAGCGTACTGCAATATCCACAAGAGTATCTTCACTTAAATCCATATTACACTTATCCATTGCTTGCGTCATAAGCAATGAATAAAAAGCATAATTTCGTTCCGACAAATTTTGATGAGGATTCTTAATTTGGCGCAATAGAGTTAAAACACTATCAGGATGCTCTTCAATAAGAGATTCTGCTTGATTAAGTAAAGCGCCTTTGTTACCACAGGAAGTTTCAGATAAAAGCAGCACACACAAGCAAAGAAAGCTAAAGAGGTGTAAATGATATCGCATTCTTATTTATGGTTAAACAAAAGGTCATTATCGGCCTTTCCCCTATACTTTTCTATTCTTAGTTACACAATAACATTATTTAAATAATTTATCGATTTCCTCTCCTTTGATAGTGTTTAATATCACAAAACCGTCGGGAGTATAATTAGGAGTTGAGCAAGCAAAAAGATTATCAACAAGATTCACCATTTCTTCATTGTTCAGAACTTGCCCATAGACAATGGCAGCAGCACGAGCCAAGATTAATGCAAGTATATTCTGTACTTCTTCTTTCACATCATTGCCTTTTTCCATCGCCGTATGCAACATGTTTTTAACTAATTGAACAGGATCTAAACCTTCGATGCCTGCAGGAATACCATTAATAGCATAGCTTCCTCCTCCCAAATTACTCAAGTCGAAGCCTACAGCCGATAAATCTTCCATAATGTGCTCTAAGACAGTCGCTTCAGAAGCAGGTATTTGCAATATCTCCGGAAAAAGCACTCCTTGTGAGACACCTTTTCTCTGAGCTATTTGAGAAATATACCGATCATATAAAACTCGTATATGCGCACGATGCTGATCAATTATCATCAAGCCGGATTTCACAGAAGTAAGAATGAAGCGTCCTTTGAACTGCATGTGTTGCGCACTTCTTTCTACAATTGATTCATTTTCATAAAACGATGAAAAAGCATTTCCTTTCAAACCTTTATTAGATATAGAAAAGTCAGGCGCAATTTCTTCTTCCAAATCAGGTTGCATATCATTTACCTTGCTCGCCTTTTCAAGCCCTCCATACAGCCCTTCCCAATTCACACTTGGTCGTGAATATGCTCCTCCGGAAGGTTTAAAAGGATTAAAATCCGTATTATAATGGACTTTGGGAGGCTCAGTCGGTCTATTCTGTTCAAATACAGGAATATCAGGCATCCCTTCCGTATCAAAGTCTATAGAAGGAACAGCATTAAACTTTCCGAGCGATTCCTTTACTGCTGCCGACAAAATCTGCCATATAGCTTGTTCATTTTCAAATTTGATTTCGGTCTTGGTTGGATGAATATTCACATCAATATTAGCTGGGTCAACATCAAAATACAGAAAATACGAAACTTGCTCACCCACAGGAATCAGTTGTTCGTAAGCATCAGTTACGGCTTTATGAAAATATGGATGCCTCATATAACGATCGTTTACAAAAAAATACTGATGAGCTCCTTTCTTCCTCGCAGTTTCAGGTCTGGCAACAAAGCCCGATATCTTCACCATTGTAGTATCAACCTCAACCGTAAGCAATTGCTGATTTAGCTTCTTGCCAAAGATGGCAAGAATACGTTGGCGTAAGGGAGCTACCTGAAGGTTAAACAGCTCAGCATCATTGCTATATAAAGAAAAAGCCACATCCGGATGCACCAATGCTATGCGTTCAAATTCAGTTAGAATATTACTGAGTTCGGTAGAATTGGCCTTCAAAAACTTTCGACGAGCTGGAATATTAAAAAATAAATTTTTAATAGAGAAATTACTTCCTTTAGGACAAGATATAACTTCCTGACTCTCCACCTTAGACCCAGCTATCACTATTTTTACCCCTAAATCATCAAATTCCCGGCGGGTCTTCAACTCTACTTGAGCTACTGCAGCAATAGAAGCTAAAGCCTCACCCCGAAACCCCATTGTTCTCAAAGCAAACAAATCCGAGGCTTCACGTATTTTCGAAGTGGCATGCCGTTCAAATGAAAGACGAGCATCCGTTTCAGACATCCCTTTACCATCATCAATAACCTGAATCGACGTTTTACCTGCGTCAGTTACTAAAACATGAATATTCCGTGCGTCTGCATCAATAGCATTCTCTACTAATTCTTTTATTACCGATGCAGGACGCTGTATCACCTCTCCGGCTGCAATTTGGTTTGCCACCGAATCGGGTAAAAGATGAATAATATCGCTCATAAAACCTGAATTTCAATCCATACGCCTTCAAAAGAAAAGAGGCAGAAAGATCTGTTAAATAAACCAAAAACTTCTCTATTTACACACAAATTATCAGAGTGCCCAGCTACCGGACTGAAGATAATGCCAAATATAAAGCAACAAAGCAATTACGATGAGTACAACTCCGATATGTAACGGTTTTCGTTCACTTTCTTTACGTCGTTTAAGATGCGTGGTTCCTTCAATAAACTTTCCTCTAATATCTTCAGGAGAAAAGTCCTTTTTAGGTAATAGTCCCAGTTCTCGTTTAGCATTCTCTTCCATTTTATTGAGTTTTTCCTTCCGCTCATCAGCATAAATATACTGATGATTGAAGCGACGAGGCTTCCTGACACCGAACATTCCCATACTTAATTTGATTTAGATAATTCTCGCTTTGGCGAAGTTACAGGTTTTCTACTGGTTTTACGCAATGTCTCCCCTGTTTTTTTGCCTCGCCAATCAAAGATGTCTTGCTTATTTCGTGGTCTAATGTAATCAAACCAAACAAAAGTAGGTAACTTCATTTTATCAGCAGGAATTTGGTCCATCGGATAAAGAGTCCCGTTCGATTTCGGGCTCATTACCATTTTATCCATTTTACGCTCTTCCAAATAAAGATTCAATAGGCTCGTTTCCGAAGTGTTCATTCCAATCATCGTACTGTCCTCTTCCTGAGGATAAAAGATCACTAAAACATTGCCTATTACATCTATTTTACGCATCTCCCCCTTTTGAAAATAAGCTTTCATTTCTTTACCAGACACCTGATTATAATGAAGAGAGTCTTTCATTTCGACTGTCAGGGCCTGATTTATGATATGAGCCCAATCAATAGTACTGTCATTCATGTATACCTTGATCTCTTCACCTAACAACTGCTGCTTTTCATTCCACAAAATGGGGTCATGATACATTGTCAAACAAGAATCCTTCGACGAAAAAACCAGTGAATCACAGACACCCTGCACATCACTACGGTATATACGTGTTTTATGATAAGCCCTCATCTCGCGATACATCGAATCAGTATTCAAATAGTATGTATTCATCCTCAATGTATCAGCATGTATAAAAAGACTATCTCCCTGTGAATAATCAATAGCAACAGCCTTCTTCGTAGCCCAAGCATTTGACTTCAATTCATCATAGAAACAATAATCACCAGTCAGCATATTTTTATTTATGGTATCCTTCATTATCACATTATCAAAGGCCTCTCCGTATCCAGCCTTTCGATCGTAAAACAAACTATCACCAACTAGTCTTTTACCTTCATTAGTCAACACAGAGCGATCCAATAATTCAGCCTGATCCTTTACCGTATTATAAATTCCTCGTTCAGAATAAATGTGATTTTTCTCATTAATAATATTTGAAGGGCCTAATATCTTTGCTATTTTTGTATCAGTACTGTACTTAAGCGTATCCGAAGTTAACGTAAAACGAGGGTTAGCCAATTTTACTTCATGATTGAAAACAGCCAATTTAGTAGCCGGGCTGTATTCTCCCCAATCAGATGTAAGCACATTCTCTTCATCAGTAAGCATACCTCCTTCAAAATAATAACCTAAATTATAAAGACGGTCATAATTTAAACTATCTGTAGTAAGTGTTGTCTTTCGATTAATCATCTTTACATTCTCACGAAGCATAGCCAATTGTGCCATTCCATCATAAAAAAGATAATCGCCATAGATAAACAAAGTATCACCTTGCTCCATACGGACATTGCTAAAAGCCTCTACTGAATTTGTCTTCTCATAAATCAAGGCACTATCGCAGTACATATACATACTATCATGACGCAGTTTTACGGAGCCGACAAGTACTTGCACGTCAGGTCGTAACATTTTATCTGCTTGTGCCTCATCAGCATGCAGAAGATCAACTCTCGTTTTCTTCTTCTCTAGTTTCTTATCTTTCTTTGCACCAACAGCACCCCTGTTCGCCTCCGCCTTACTTTTTTCCGAAACCTGCTTCTTTTTAACAGGCTTCACTTGTGCTATGAGACATAAGCCAAACAGGCATAGAAGACCCGTAAGGAGAAATCTATGCCTGATAGGAAAATGATATTTTCTATTCATTATCAGCATACAAAAGATATATTATCAATCTTTTATCCAACCTGGATACTTAAAAGAACAATTTTTCCAATTATCGTTAATCCTCACATAAGTATGCTTTTGTTTCTCCAAAATCCATTTGTGAAGCATTTCTTCTCTACGCTTTTCTATAACTATATCCTTTAGGCTCTGGTAGTCATCGGTAATTGTCGCTTTATGCCCATTAACTCTTGTTTTCAACTTCACAATGGCACAAACTTCTTTTCCATCCTTTTCATTCACTAAGGTGAATGCTTTAGATATTTCGCCTACGTTTAGTTTATCTACAACTTTAGCTATTTCTTGCGGCAATTGCTGCATTTCAAACTTAGAAGTATTAGTATTAGGATTAGGCATCAAACCATGATTATTGCGAGTATCTTTATCCTGCGAAATAACTGAAGCAGCCTCATCGAAAGAAAATTTGTTTTTACGTATATCATCAGCTATTGAATCGAGTTTTAGTGTAGCAGAAGAGAGCTCTTTATAAGAAACTTTGGGCTTAACCAAAATATGGCGAGTATTAATACGATCACCACGTTTTTCTATAAGTTGGATAATATGAAAACCAAATTCAGACTCTACTATCTTAGAGACTTTCTTGGTATCCTGAAGATTAAAAGCAACATTTGCGTATTCAGGAACAAGTTCTCCACGGCCCTTAAATCCAATCTCACCACCACGCATTGCCGATCCTTTATCTTCCGAATAAAGTAAAGCTAACGTCGAAAAGTCCATTTCACCCTTATTTATGCGATCGGTATACTCACGCAACTTCCTTTTCACATCCTCTATTTCATCTATTGGAATTTTAGGTTGCAAAGTAATGATCTGTACTTCTACCTGAGTGGGTATATAAGGAATACTGTCTTGAGGGATGTCTTTAAAATAACGTCGAACTTCTGCAGGAATCACTTTAATTTCACCAACAAGCTTCTGTTGCATCTTCTGCACAGTCAAACCATCACGCACATTCTCCCGCATAGTTTCACGTATTTGAGTCGATGTTTTATTAAAATACTCTTCCATCTTTTCCTTTGAGCCCATCATCTGAATGTACTGATTGGTCATCATCTCAACACGCTGAATTACCTCGGATTCGGAAACATCAATACTATCAAGAATTGCCTGATGTAAAAAGAGTTTCTGTGTAGCTAGTTCCTCAGGAATGACGCAATAAGGATCTCCATCAAATTTCCGTCCTTCATACTGAGCATTCATCCGTGCCTCTTCTACGTCGGATTTGAGAATTGCCTCATCACCAACAACCCAGACGACCTCGTCAATCACATTGTCTTGTCCATATACCGTTGAACCAGCAACAAGTATCAAGGCGAATAAAACAACAAACCGAAAGTTCACAAACTTCTTCATTCTTTGTATTTAATAATTTATAATTTTTTTATCACTCATTGCTTGTTGATACAAATCGTCCTTTACCTTTTTCATGAAATCAACCTGTTTCTTATTTACAAGCATATCTTTTACTTCAAACTTAGCAAGCTCATAAGGCTCCTGTTCTCCTGATTTGCGATAGTCACTCACATTCAGAAAATAATAATACGCAGTGTCTTTCAATTCAACCTGACGATTGAAACGCAAATAGCTCTCCGGATCCAAGACCTTAAGTGGCATCCTATCCAAAAGATCAGATGTCGGCACCCATTTATCATAAAAATAGTCGTAACTAACAGCATTCTGTAGACTATATTTCTCTAAATGATCTATGGCTTCACTTGTTTCCAACTTATACCATTTACGTACTCTATTTACTTGGGGAGCTGTCAATGGCACCTTTACAAACAATCCTTTAATCAGCGAATGCTCCAGAATAAATAGATTCCTATTTTTCTCATAGTAATCAATCATCTCCTGTTCCGAAAACTCATCCACTAATTTCTGATTGATAAGTTCCTGCTGATAAGTATGCATTATCAGTGTTTTTCTATAGTTTTCTACTAATTCATCAATCTCGTTATTCTTCGGAATATTACTCTTAGCTTTACTGTACAACAAAACATCTTCCGCCCAGTTACGAATATAATGCTTGGCAAAAAGTAAGCTATCATCTTTGGACAAACCCGCAGGGATAGCCATATGCAAATCTTCTTTGTATAAAAAGTTCCCATCAACCTCTACTAAAGGCGTCTTCCCTGTATGATCGTCCTTACGCGTGCATGACCCGAAAGAAGAAACAAAGATTAGTAAAGAGACAACAATCTTCATTATAACTGAATTATACTTAATATAATATACGAAGATAATGTAATAATTGCTTGCTTCAGTGATTATTAACTGTTTTTAAAACCTCTTGGTTTATTTCAACCTTACTTTTCGCATGCAAAAGCTCCATCCATAATGATTCAAGGTATTCTTGATAATCAACGACCAAAGGTCCCCTAACATCGTTATAACTATCCGGACCTTTCACCTTCTCTCCGAGAACAGTGGTATACGGAAAAGCCTCCAAAGGTACAAAATCTCCTTTTTTAAAAATAATTTTATCGACATATTTATTACTTCCCTCAACAAAAAGGCCTTGTTCCAACTTTATTTCGGAAACCGACGTTCTATTAAATGTCTTTAAGATTACATCAGACCACTGTTCATATGGTAATTTTCTTACCAATTTCTTGGCTTTCTTAGCTATTTTCTTGTTTACGGAATGCAGCACCAAGCCTTTATAGCGAGGCTTTTCCCAGAAGTAGTTTTCTTTATGTGTTTTAAAAAAAGCTCTTAACCCTACTTCATCATTAGAAGCCGGTTCCCATATCTCCCGATTGCTAATCTCAAACAGTAAGATACCATCCCTATACTCCTGCATTAAATACCGAAAATCGGGATACTTCATCTCTAAACGCTCATTTTCATAATCAAGCATGGATTTAGTAACAAAATGGCTCAACTGTTTTCTAATTTCCTGAGGATGTCCTTCAGCAAAACGCTCAAAATCAACACCTGTATAAACGCATCCATCGATAGTGAAAAGAACTTTATCCGTTTTTCCACGAGTATATAGTTCTTGTATATTTTCTTCTTTTGAAATATAGTGATATTCCATTTTCAGCTTTTCAACCAAAGCCTCAGCGCCTTTATCTTCTCCATATTGACGGGTAAGACGTCTGATAATTTCACCACGAACCTCTTTAAAGGGAGGAATATCTCTCGTCTCTAGTACTTTAACAATATGCAATCCTTTGGGGGTAAAGAAAGGTTTAGATAATTCATCTTTTCTCATAGAAAAAACCACTTTCTCAAATTCTTCAGGCATTTGCAACCATCCTACCCAAAACGATTTCCTTTCATCAGAATACTGATTAACATACTTGGCAAAATCTGACAGTGAGTCTTTCACCAAAACATCATAAATAGAATCCATCAAAAACTGCGCACTTCTAAGCTCTTGGGCAGAGGCGTTTTGAGGAAGATATTTAAAGACCTGCGCAACCAAAACCTGCCCTGTACGAGAATTCTTCTTCATCTTTTCATATACCCGATTCGCATATTCATCTTCAGCTATTTCATCAGTAAGATACGATTTAGCCAACTGGCGACGGTAACCGGCTAGCTCATCTCGAAAAGCACGAGTCGTGTCGATTCTGGCAGCTTCAGCTGCTGCGACTTTTAATTTAAAATCAACAAAAAGTGCTACGTATTCACGTATATTCTTATGCTCATCCTCATTAAAACATCTGTTTTTATTATAACTATATTCAAATTCAGAACGAGTTATGTCCCTATTGTTTATTCGCATCAATACAGGATCTTGCTGTCCCATGACATATATGCTTAAGATACTTAACAGAAGCGACAGGAAGAATATTTTCATACAATGGTTTATTTATACACGAGTCATGAAACGATAAAGAAACAAAGATAAAAGAATAAAATCGAATAATAAAAAGAAGGCGCAAAAACACAAAGTTTTGTTATCTATAAACTTTATGCATTTGCACCTTCCTTAAAAGTTATCTAAAGTGACCTCTACTCCGGACGACTATAATTAGGGGATTCACTTGTTATAGTCACATCATGTGGGTGGCTCTCCATAACACCGGCATTGGTGATACGAGTGAATTTTGCCTCATGAAGTTTATCAATATTTGCCGCACCACAATATCCCATACCAGCGCGCAAACCACCTGTAAGCTGATAAATCACCTCATAAAGGGTGCCTTTATAGGGCACTCGGGCAGCAATTCCTTCTGGAACAAGCTTCTTTACATCAGTTTCTCCGCTTTGAAAGTAACGATCTTTAGAACCATTCTCCATCGCTTCAAGCGATCCCATCCCCCTATAAGACTTAAATTTTCTTCCATTAAATATAATGGTTTCACCTGGGCTTTCTTCTGTTCCGGCAACCAAAGAACCTATCATCACGGAGCATCCTCCGGCAGCAAGCGCTTTCACTACATCACCAGAATAGCGTAGTCCGCCATCAGCTATTAAAGGAACGCCAGTTCCTCTCAACGCTTTAGCAACTTCATAAACGGCAGAAAGCTGAGGAACTCCCACTCCTGCAACAACACGAGTCGTACAAATCGATCCAGGCCCGATACCCACTTTCACACCATCAGCACCCGCTTCAGCTAACATCTTAGCAGCATCACCAGTTGCAATATTACCTACCACAATATCAATATTCGGAAAACGTTTTTTTGATTCAATCAGCACATCAACAACACCTTTTGAGTGTCCATGAGCCGTATCAATAACAATAGCGTCAGCTCCTGCATCAACCAATGCTTGCATACGCTCAAAAGTATCAGAAGTAACACCAACACCTGCTGCAACCCTCAATCGACCTTTAGCATCTTTGCAAGCCATAGGTTTGTCTTTTGCTTTGGTTATATCCTTATAAGTAACCAAACCAATCAATCGGCCTTCTTTATCAACAACAGGAAGTTTCTCTATTTTATATCGTTGAAGAATTTGCGCAGCAGATTCAAGATCAGTAGACTGATTTGTCGTAACCAAGTTATCCTTCGTCATTACTTCGTCAATATGCTTGTCCATATCTCTCTCGAAACGAAGGTCTCTATTTGTGACAATACCAACCAAGAAGCGATCATCATCCACCACTGGGATGCCACCAATTTTATACTCTGCCATAAGAGCAAGAGCGTCATAAACAGTAGAACCTTGTTTGATAGTTACCGGATCATAAATCATTCCATTTTCAGCACGCTTCACAATAGCAACTTGCTTCGCTTGATCTTTGATGGACATGTTTTTATGGATCACTCCGATGCCTCCTTCTCGTGCTATGGCAATAGCCATCTTAGCTTCGGTAACAGTATCCATAGCGGCCGTAACAAATGGGACTTTTAACTCAATGTTTCGTGAGAACTTTGTCGAAAGATCGACAGTGCGGGGTAAAACTTCAGAATAGGATGGAATTAACAAGACATCATCATAAGTCAATCCATCCATAACAATCTTATCAGCAATAAATGACATAGGGCTATGCGTTTAAAATTTATTGCGTGCAAATATACGGTTTTTATTCAAGTCTATGATCTTAATCGACTTGTTTTTTTGCTCCAAGCCATAAAAAAAGAAGAAACCGACCATTCGCAGTGGCATCGGATATCTCCGTGCCTCTTAGCAAATCGCCGGCTTCTTCAATTCATTATAAGTTTAGTTTGCCATTTCCGAGAAGAATTTAATCCGCACTAACCGCACTTCTTCCTCCGTGTAATCATCACCAAGCTCTGCGATAGCATCCTCTATTTTATCGGTAGTCGATTCTTTAAAATAATCATAAATGTCGAGCATGTGATCTTCATCCATTATTTCATCTAAGAAATAATCGATATTCAATTTTGTTCCCGAATAAACAATTGCTTCGACCTCATCTAGCAAATCACTAAATTCAATACCCTTTGAAAGAGCAATATCATCCAAAGCCACTTTACGATCGATAGATTGAATGATTGAAACTTTCAACTTCGATTTATTAGCAACTGTGCGCACCCGAAGATCTTCAGGACGTTCTATTTCATTCTCTTCGCAGTGCTTCTTTATTAGTACGCAGAAATCTTCACCATAACGTTTGGCTTTTCCCGCACCTACCCCAGGTATATTTTGCAATTCATCCTGCGTAACCGGATAGATAGTAGCCATCGCTTCAAGAGAAGGATCTTGAAAAATAACATAAGGCGGAACGCCTAATTTTTTAGATAGTTTTTTCCTTAAGTCTTTCAACATTGAATACAATGCCGGATCGACAGCGCAAGAGCCTCCACCTCTTGTTGGCGCTTCTTCTTCAACTTCATCAAAATCATTATCTTCAGTAATTTTGAAAGACTTAGGGTGTTTTAGGAACTTATGCCCGGCTTCGGTAACCTTTAGGGTTCCGTAGTTTTCGACATCTTTACTCAAATAACCGGCAATAAGTGCTTGCCTAATAACAGCATTCCATGTTTTATCTTCTTCACCCATTCCTGAGCCAAAAACTTCAAGGTCTTCATGAAGATGCGCCTGCACTTCAGAAGTTTCTTTACCTTGCAATATATCAATAATATAGTCTGCTTTAAAATTCTCTTTAACAGCGATAATCGCTTCAATCACAGCACATAACGAATCTTGAGCCTCCACTTGCTTTTTTGGGTTTAAACAGTTGTCACAATTTCCACAATTTTCTTCCGTATATTCTTCGCCGAAGTAGTGTAATAACGACTTACGACGGCATACGGAAGACTCAGCATACGCAGCAGTCTCGAGCAGAAGCTGCTTGCCTATTTCCTGTTCTGCCACAGGTTTTCCTTGCATAAACTTTTCCAGTTTCTGCAAGTCTTTATTCGTATAGAAGGTTATACATTGTCCTTCACCACCATCTCTGCCGGCGCGTCCGGTTTCTTGATAATAACCTTCCAGACTTTTAGGTATATCGTAATGAATAACATAACGCACATCAGGCTTATCTATGCCCATTCCAAATGCTATAGTAGCCACTATAACGTCTATCTTCTCCATCAAAAAGTCATCCTGATTCTGGGTTCTTGTTGCAGAATCCATCCCGGCATGGTAAGCTCTTGCATTGATTCCATTTGCCTGAAGAATTTGAGCAAGTTCTTCTACTTTTTTCCGGCTCAAGCAATAGATGATACCTGACTTTTCATTATTATTCTTGATGAATTTTATTATCTCCCTGTCTATATTAACTGTTTTAGGACGAACTTCGTAATATAAATTAGGGCGATTAAATGAAGATTTAAAGACTTTTGCATCTACCATCCCCAGGTTCTTCTGAATGTCATGCAAAACTTTAGGAGTGGCCGTTGCCGTCAACGCAATAACCGGCGCCTTACCTATCTCATTAATAATAGGACGAATGCGACGATATTCCGGACGAAAATCATGTCCCCATTCCGAAATACAATGAGCTTCATCTACTGCATAAAAAGAAATTTTCACTTTACGCAGGAATGCCACATTTTCATCTTTAGTTAAAGACTCGGGTGCGACATAAAGCAATTTTGTTTTTCCAGAGAGAATATCAGACTTTACCTGATCAATGGCCGACTTATTTAACGAAGAATTAATAAAATGAGCAATGCCGTCTTCTTCACTGAAATTTCGCATTGCATCTACTTGATTCTTCATTAAAGCAATCAATGGAGAAATAACAATGGCGGTACCTTTCATTGTTAGCGAAGGTAACTGATAGCATAGAGATTTGCCTCCGCCGGTGGGCATGAGTACAAAGGTATCGTTACCATCAAGCAAATTCTGAATGATAGCTTCTTGATTTCCTTTGAATTTACCAAATCCAAAATACTTCTTCAGTTGGTCCGTTAAATTAATCTTCCCTGCCATTACATTAGATTGTTTTGTTCTATTTCAAACTTTAACTCTCACTCTTACTTCTTGAAGAGTGACAAACAAAGTTATAACAACTTATTAAAAATCAAGTAAATCCAAGCTAATATTTTCAAGGGAAAACCAAAACATCCATTTATTTCTTGCACTATTGCTTGTTTTATGCCGTTTGCAGTCTTATCATATTGGATTTATCAAGTTGCGCTTTTGCATAGCTCAGCGTTACCTCATATTCCTTCTGGTCTTGCGACGGTATTTCAAACATCACATCCATCATAATTGTCTCCACAATAGAGCGCAACCCGCGAGCCCCTAATTTGTACTCCACAGCCTTATCCACGATATATTCAAATACTTCTGCCTGAAAAGTAAGGTTCACACCATCCATCTCGAACAATTTAACGTATTGCTTAACAATGGAATTTTTCGGTTCAGTAAGAATAGAGCGAAGAGCCGACCTATCAAGCGGTTCTAAATAAGTGAGAACAGGCAGACGCCCTATAATCTCCGGAATCAAACCAAAAGATTTCAAATCTTGAGGAGCAATATACTGCATCATATTGCTCTTATCAATAGTAGTATTCTTTTGAGAAGCTCCATATCCAACCACGTGTGTGTTCAGTCGCTGTGCTATTTTCTTTTCTATACCATCAAACGCTCCGCCACAAATGAACAAAATATTCTTCGTATTCACGGCGATCATTTTCTGATCGGGATGTTTGCGTCCTCCTTGGGGAGGTACATTAACAACCGATCCTTCCAATAACTTCAACAAGCCCTGTTGCACACCTTCACCACTTACGTCGCGGGTAATGGAAGGATTATCTCCCTTACGGGCTATTTTGTCTATTTCGTCAATAAAAACAATTCCCTGTTCAGCCTCGGCCACATTGTAATCGGCCACCTGAAGCAAGCGGGTAAGAATACTTTCAATATCCTCCCCAACATATCCGGCCTCAGTCAGCACTGTAGCATCAACAATGGTAAACGGTACATGTAGCAATTTTGCTATGGTACGAGCCAATAGTGTCTTGCCCGTTCCAGTGCTACCTACCATAATAATGTTTGATTTCTCTATCTCCACATCATCTTTGCTGTCCTTTTGTAACAAACGCTTGTAGTGGTTGTACACCGATACAGAAAGAAAACGCTTGGCATCATTTTGCCCAATAATATATTGATCAAGAAAGGCTTTTATTTCAAGAGGCTTGGGCAGCTCCTTCATATTTAGTTTTTTACCACCTGCCGCAGCAGAGGCATCCAAAGCTTCCTTTGTTATCTCATAGGCTTGAGTGGTGCAACTGTCGCAAATGTATCCGTTCATGCCCGTGATAAGAAAGTTTACCTCGCTCTCTAGACGTCCACAAAAGCTACATCTTTTCTTGCCGTTTTTCGTTATTTTTGATTCATCCATCTTTATTCGCTAACAGGTTTTCTAACCAATACTTCGTCTATCATACCATAGTCTTTGGCCTCAACAGCTGTCATCCAATAATCACGATCTGAATCCGCCCATACTTTATCAAAATCCACGTGTGCGTGATTAGCAATAATCGTATAAAGCTCCTTTTTCAACTTCATAATTTCACGAGCAGTAATCTCAATATCCGAAGCTTGCCCTTGAGCTCCTCCCATCGGTTGGTGAATCATCACTCGTGAATGTGTTAGTGCAGAACGTTTTTTATCTGCTCCGGCCACCAATAAGACAGCAGCCATAGAGGCTGCCATACCGGTACAGATCGTAGCCACGTCACTCGTAATAAATTGCATGGTATCATAAATGCCAAGACCTGCAGTGACTGAGCCACCGGGAGAGTTAATATAAATAGAAATGTCTTTTCCCGGATCTACAGAGTCCAGATACAGCAATTGAGCCTGAAGCGTGTTTGCCGTATAATCATCGACTTGTGTACCGAGAAAAATGATACGATCCATCATCAAACGAGAGAATACATCCAGTTGAGTTACATTCAATTGTCTCTCTTCAAGGATATAAGGATTCAAGTATCCTGCTTGCGATTTTATAACATCATCTAGCACCAAACTATTTATTCCTAAGTGCTTGGTTGCATATTTTCTGAAATCATCCATAAGTTATCCGTATTATATTGTTAGTACAATGTGAATACAAAGAAACAAAAAAGAACACAGAGACACAAAAGGACAGAGTTATAATTAATAAAAAAATCTCTGCGACCTTGTGTCTCTGTATTCTTTGATATCCGATATTTGGATATATTTATTTAAATAGTTGGCTGAAATCTTCCACAGAAACAACCTTATTTACCAAAGTCACTTTGTTTTTCAACGCCACAGAAAGCTTAGTATCTACCACGCGGTTTACCAGGCCATCAATGCTTTCTTTCTTCTTCAGCATCTCTTGAGCATAATTATCAAGAAGATCATCAGGAACAGTGAGCATGCCATATTGAGCAAACTGTGCTTTAGTAGCATCTTTTGCCATTTGAAGAACATCATTTTGTTCTACCTTAATATCAAATTCTTTCACTAGTTGTTCTTTAGCCAAATGCCAAGTCAATTCCTCGATGCTATTATCGTAGTTTTCATCCACAAAGCTTTCTCCTTTGTCTGGATTATTCAACAGCATAATACGTTTCAGCAAAGCTGTAGGAAATTCGATTTTACCCAACTTTTCAAGCAGGTTCTTACGAAAATCAATAAGAAATTTATAATCACTATCAGCAACAAATTGAGCCGCAATGCTTTCCTTTACCTTTGCACGAAATTCTTCTTCAGTTGTAACGACCTCTTTACCCAGAACCTGATCGAAAATTTCCTGATTCAATTCTCCTTCTACGAAACGAGTAATCTCTGCTATCTGGAAGCTGAAATCAGCTTTTATCTCTGCAGCAGCTTCTTTTTCTATTTTCAAAAGTGAAGCTATTTCAGTATCATGCCCGTCATAAGCCGTATTAGGGTTAAAGACCAACACATCATTCACCTTTGCATTCGCAAAGATCGCTTTCTGAGTATCATTCTTTATATAGGAAGGCATCAACACTGCGCCTTCTACCTGAATGCCACCCTCTTTTATATTACCATTCTCATCAAGTTCGGCGATCAAACCTTTCAACATATCATTTTCCTGATAAACATCAACCTGATCATATCGCCCACTACGTTGAGTGTATGCTTTCACCTGTTTGTCAACCATTTCAGCCGTCACATCAACAGTGTAATAGTCTACTTTATCTTTAGCAGATACTTCCGCCTTAAATTCAGGAGCCAATGCAATGTCGAACAAAAACTCGAAATCTTCCATTGTATCAAAATCAACCACAGGCTGCTTATCTTCGTTAGGCATCGGTTCGCCAAGAATATTCAATTCATTCTCTTTGATATATCCATAGACCTTTGCTGAAAGCAATTTGTTAACCTCTTCAGCAACAACTGATTTACCATACATTTTCTTCACCAGACTTGCCGGAACCATTCCTTTACGGAACCCGGGCACTTGTGCTTTCTGACGAAAAGACTTCAGCGACTTGTCTACTTGTTCCTGATAGTCGGCTTTCTCAAGCTTTACTGTAAGCAATGCACTTACTTTGTCAATGTTTTGTAATGAAACGTTCATTCTGACAATTATTTATTTGATTTATACTTTGTTCGATACTCAAATTGAGGGTGCAAAATTAGTGCTAATCTTTCAATTATCAAATAAGATTTATGAATTATTTGTATTTCAACCTTTTTGATAGATAACTTCCAATGCCTGAGGGTTTAAGATATGAATCTCTCTATCCTTTACTTCAATCAAATTATCCGACTCAAAACTCTTTAAAACTCTAATTGCATTCTCTGTGCTAACAGAAGCAAATTCGGCTATATCCTTTCGAGACATGAATTCAAACACATTGCTTTCGTCTGTCCTGAAAGAATCAAGATATAACAAAGCACGAGCCATCTTTCCGTGCATTTGTTTATATAAATGGCTATGTAATAGTGAAAAAAAACTATTCTCTAAATCACTGTATCGCTGTATAAGTTGGAAACTGATGCCCGGATTCTCTTGAATCAGTTGCAATAAGTATTCTCTGTCGAATAAACATAACGTAACCGGACCTAAAGCCATGGCTGAATAATTGCTTACCTTATTATTAAATAAGCCCGACAACGCAATAAAATCCCCTTGCCCCACTATTCGTAGGTTCGTATTCCTTCCCGATATTCCTTCTATGAATTCTTTCACAAAGCCATGGAGAATAAACATGACAGATGGAGCAAAGCTACCTTGTTTATTGATAATATCTCCTTTTTGAAAAGTTATCTGCCGCTTATGAGATTCCAATTCGCGAAGTTTTTCATCGGAGAGGTTAGCAAAACAGGTTGCACCAAGTTTTATAACAGGAAAACGCAAAGATAATTCCGTCTTATTCATAATCGAACTTTTTATAACCATTTACTTAACGATTACAAAAATACGAAATTATCTTGGTTTAACTAATCAGGCCGTGCTATCTTATCCATCGTACGTGTGGAATTAAAAGGAAGCTTACATAATTGCATTCCGTGGTAGCGAATAATTTAGCGCATGCCCAGAGTCACAACATGGGGATGTTGTTGGTTAAGTCATGGGGATGTTTTGCATAATAACATCCCCATGTTTTGAGGTAATAAAAGCCATCTTCAAAGAAGAAGAAACATGCAATCAAAAAAAAGTTATCTGCTTATTTAGTCTTTAATAAATAAATCAAGCAACTTCTCTAAGGGGCAAAACTTAGTCATTGAGGACTGAAACAAGTTAAAACCGACAAACCCGGCTAAGAACAGCCATTCTATGGCTACAAAATAGGCTAGAAGAACACTCGTTAAAACGAGTGTTCCAGCTACGAATCTGATAATCCGTTCTTTCATATTCTACATCATTTTTGAGAACCCTTCTACACTCAACACAAAACCTCTGACAGGAAAAGACGTATTGCAATCTGCATTGCAACGATTAATGTTTTCCAACGCTTTTAGAGCCGATTCAGGATCTGTAAAGCTAAACAGAACGATAGAATTAGCTTTCCCGTTGTCCGAACCAAACCAACCTACATTGTAACCACGTTTCTTGTATCCTGTGATATCGCTCACACTGAAGATGCTCACACCTGCACTTTCGAGCAATTTAGCTACTTCTTCCTGATATTCTTTGATACTTACTACAACCAATAGTTTCATAACCTTTTCTTATTTAATTGTTTTTCTCAACATTTTGAAATAAAGCAACGGTACAACCCCAAGTGTAAGGATAGTCGATGTGATTGTTCCTCCCATCAACGAAATGGCTAGTCCTTGAAAAAGAGGATCAAACAAGATAACGATGGCACCCAACACTACCGTACCTGCTGTAAGAAGAATAGGCAACGTACGCACCGCACCAGCTTCCAGAATAGCTTGCTTGAGCGGAATACCCTCCTTAAGGCGAATATTGATGAAATCAATAAGCAAAACAGAGTTCCTCACCATAACACCCGCCAAGGCAATGAAGCCGATCATGGATGTTGCACTGAAATAAGCTCCCATTATCCAATGCCCCAATACTATCCCAATCAAGGAAAGCGGTATGGCAGCGAGCATCACGATAGGTACAAGGAAGTTTTGAAACCAACCCACAATGAGCAAATAAATAATCAATATTGCAATGGCAAAGGCTATGCCGAGGTCACGGAACACTTCGTAAGTGATTTGCCACTCACCATCCCACTTCATCGAATAGTTATCTTCATTTTCAGGTTGCGAATTACTCAGTACACTAAGCTCATAACCCTCAGGGAGTTTCACCTCTTTGAGCTTCTTGTTCACATCCATCATCGCATACACGGGACTTTCTAATGCCCCCGCCAGATCGGCAGTAACCATCACTAACCTTTTCTGATCCTTACGCCAGATGCTCTTCTCTTTTACTTCTTCCTTCACTTCGGCTATATCACCTAATTGAACGACCTGTCCACTCATGCTCTGTATAGGAAGGCTTTTCAATGCTTCCACCGATGACTTGTCCGAGTTATTCATCTCCAGACGAATGGGGATGGGCGACAACGAATTTTCTTTATGTAATACACCTACATCTTTACCTGAAATAGCTGCTCGTAGGTTTTCAGTAACTTTAGCCGGAGCTACTCCCCTGAGCATCGCTTTTTCTTTATCTACTGCAAAGCGAAGTGCTTGCTGATCATCCTCTATCAAAACATCAGTGTCTACAATACCTTCGGTTTGACTCAATATGTTTTTGATCTGGCGGGCTACTTTAATTTGTTCCTCGTAATTAGGACCATATACTTCGGCTACAATTGTAGATAAAACAGGAGGTCCGGGTGGGACTTCTACTATCTTAGCGTTGGCATTCCAGCGAAGAGCAATCTCCTGAATCGGTTTACGCATCTTCTTAGCAATGTCATGACTTTGGATTTTACGGTCACCCTTATCCGTGAGGTTCACTTGGATATCGGCCACATTTTCTCCCTTTCTCAAATCATAATGACGCATCAAGCCATTGAAACTGATAGGTGCAGAAGTACCTACATAAGTTTGATAATTCACTACCTCGGGCTGAGTGGCCACAAAAGCGGCTATCTCTTTGGTCACAGCATCCGTTTGTTCCAATGTAGCCGACTCGGGCATATCAATCACTACCTGAAACTCATTCTTATTGTCAAAAGGTAGCATCTTAACAGGAACGACCTTGAAGAAAAACAAAGAAACCGAACCAATTAAAAGAGCCAAAGTAACAAGCATAAACACCCAACGTTTTTTGCGAGATGCAAGCATCGGATTCATAAACCACGCATAGTAGCGATAGAAAGCAGAGCTAGAAGCATCGTATTCTTTTTCCTCTTTCTCTCCCTCTTTTTTACTATCCTTGTGCTTAAGGAAAATATATCCCAGATAAGGAGTAAGTGTCAAGGCTACAATCAGAGAAAATGTCATGGCAATAGACGCACCAATAGGCATCGGACTCATATAAGGACCCATTAACCCTGAAACAAAGGCCATAGGCAATACGGCTGCAATGACTGTCAGTGTAGCAAGTATAGTGGGATTGCCCACTTCATTGATAGCAAAAATGGCAGCCTGTCTGAGTGAGAGATACTTCATCTTAAAGTGTCGGTGCATGTTTTCTGCTATAATAATGGAATCGTCCACCACAATACCCGTTACGAACACGAGAGCAAAAAGCGTAATCCTATTCAGTGTATAATCCATGAAATAATAAGCGAATAGAGTCAGCGCAAACGTGACAGGCACAGAAAGAAAGACAACCAAACCACCGCGCCAACCCATAGCCAACATAACAAATAGTGTTACGGCTACAATGGCTCCAAAGAGATGAAGAAGCAACTCGGATACTTTTTCAGAAGCCGATTCACCATAATTACGAGTCACGGAAATGTTAATATCCGGGGAAACTGATTCTTTCTTGAGATGCTCTACCTTATCTAATATCTTTTCGGACAGGTGCATGGCATCCGTACCTTCTTGTTTGGAAATAGCAATCGTTACAGCTGTGTAATCAGAAGCATTATTTTCCTTTAAATCTTTCGCCGCATCAGCGCCATAACCGAACGAAACATATTGAATCGGTGTAGACGAAGGGCCTTCGGTTATAGTAGCGATGGAAGAAAGATAGATCGGATGTCCTTCATTCATTCCCACAATCAGATTATCCACATCTTCGCGGGTTTTCAGAAAATTGCCTGATGATACAGAGTAGGTTTCATTACCACTATAGATATTACCGGCCTGCATCTGAAAATTAGCTGCCTGCATATACTGGCTTATGGCCGCCAAATCTAGATTCATCCCAGCCAACTTATCTTTATCGATAGTGACACTTACCTCACGAGAACGACCTCCGATGATATCAATGTTGGTAACGTTCTTGATCTTTTTGATTTCGTTGCGCAGCAATTCAGCTTGTTGTCTGAGCATATAGTCGCTACTGCTCTTACTCCAGAGCGTAAGGGCAAGCACCGGAACATCATTGATGGAACGTGTCTTTATTAATGGCATACTGACACCCTGAGGCATCTTATCCATATTCTTAATCAATTCATTATAAAGGTTTACCAACGATTTCTCTTGGTTTTTCCCCACATAAAATTGAACCGTGAGCATAGCCTGATCAGACATAGAGGTGGACATAACGTGTTCCACTCCATTCACATTAGACAAAGCTTTTTCGAGCGGTGCCACCACTTTTGTTTCCATCTCAGCAGGGGTAGCTCCCGGCATACCGATGAATATATCGGCCGCAGGAACTTCTATCTGAGGTTCTTCTTCTCGGGGAATCAAATAAACACTATAGACTCCAATGAGCATAAAAGCAACCATCAACAGCAACGAGAGCTTGCTTTGTAAAAAGCCTCCGGCAATTTTGCCGGCAAATCCTTCTTTCATGGCTATTGTTATTTCTTTAATTCAACTTTTGTTCCATTCTCTAGTCTCTTTCCGTAAGAAAGGATGATCCGATCTTCTTTCTGCAATCCGGAAAGTATTTCGGTATAATCTCCCATCACTTGTCCGGTGCGTACCCAACGAAGCATAGCCGTTTGTGAGGATGAAACGACGAAAACTCCGGATAAACCATCTTTATCGAGCAATGCAGCGGTAGGTATCAATAAATTGTTCGATTGCTGTTCATTCCGATCTTTGGCAACAGAAACAAACACATTGGCATACATACCCGAATAAACTTTTGACTTCTCGGCGGCCGGAACCTGGATGGTAATCTTATACTGCCCACCACTTTCTACTGACGATTGGCTTTTCTCAATAATGGGAGCTTCAAACACTAGGTTAGCTGACTTTACTCGTACGGTGGCTTTCATTCCTTTTTCAACCTTATTTATGTCCGACTCTGTAAGCGAACTTTCTACGACCAACTCACCTCCCTTTTCTACTACGATAAGCGGTATGCCCGGACTAGCCAATGCTCCCAAATCAATATTTATTTGCGACACGATGCCGCTAAAAGGAGCAGATATCTGTGTATATGCCTGATTGGCAGTTACTTCTCTCTTCATTTGACGAGCCATTTCCAACTTCGACTTCATCGATAGAAACTGTAGATTAACATTCTCATACTCTTTAGCCGAAACGCTCTTACGGGCATAAAGAGTAGCAAAACGCTCCTCATCTTTCTTCGCCTGATTATAAGCAGCCTCCGCTTCTCGAATCATAGCTTCTGTCTGTGCCTTCTTTGCTCCAAGTTCTTCGTCGGAGATAGTTAGCAAGAGCTGTCCTTTTGAGACTTTATCTCCTTTTTTCACACGAATAGAAGTAACCGATCCCATCATACGAGTACCAAGGCGGGCAGTCTCTTTGGATCGTATCTGACCGTTAGCCACTATCCCTCGTTCATTTTGAGATATAGGAGTGACTGTTACCACCGCAACAGGAGTGTTGTTATTTGTTTTTTTATCTGCTCCACCAGAGCAAGCAGTGATTAGCATACTCGAAACAATCAATGCACTTAGCAAGGAAATCTTTGACTTTTTCATATCTATATTATTTTTTATTCGTTAGAAGATGTTATAAAAGCAAGATAGGCGATGGTGAGGTCTTTTTTAAAGTAGACCATTTCACGCATCAAACCGGTTTGGGCTAACTGAGTCTGCACACGAAGCAAATCTGAGGTAGAAGAAAGCCCTTGAGAGTAACGATCTGTCTGAATCGTAAGCCCTTCTTCAGCTTGTGACACCATCGAATCAGCTTGCTTCATTTCGTAGTCTAAATCACTGAGTTGACGCAGATTCTTCTGATATTCCACTTCAGCTTGCGACTTGGTCTCGGTTAATCGACTTGCAACCTTATCACGTTCCAATTGAGAAGCCTTTATTTTGTGCCAGTCTTGTGTGCCCGAGAATATCTTCCACGACAGACGCACCCCGGCAAAGTAACTATCGGAACTAAAACGAAACGGCTTCACATCATTGTATTGATAATTTCCAAAAGCGTTTATACGAGGAATCAACGACATCTTGTCGGCGCGTAGTTTATTTTTAGCAGCTGATAACCCTGCTTCATAAGCAAGTATATCAGTACGATAGCTCAAGTTCAAGCTTCTAACAGATTCCGTTGAAAAGCGCACCGCATCTACGACATAAGCAATACCTGGTTGCTTACCCATTAAAAGCCCCAATTGGTCAGAACTATTAATAATATTGCTCTTCGCTGTTTGGAAATCCGTTCTCATTCTACTTTGAAACACTCTGGCATCGAGCAAATCGGCCTTCTGTATAAGACCTTGCTCATACATATCTTCGGCTCGCTTCAAAAAAGCATCAGCTGTCTCAAGTGCTTTCGCTATTACTTCTTTATTTTGATAAGCCAGCCTTACCTCAAGATAAGCTTTCTTAACCTGAAACAACAAATATTCTTCAGCCCGTTTACGACTCCATTCTTGCATCTGATGATAATCGCGCGCGCTACTTCTCAGATAAATAGCATCCATATTAAAAATGGGCTGAGTAACCTCTATCTGAGCAGAAAAATCTTTGTTAAAGCCGGGATAGTTTAGCTTTGCCAGATCAAAGTCGGCGGCCGTTACACTTTGTTCTTGCAATTTGAAACCAAAAGCATTGAGAGGATTGTTCGTAAAATAAGCGTTATACGAAAGCCCTACCTGGGGCATAAAGACGGCATTAGCCCCCAAACTCTCTTCTTTGGCTATCTTTGCATTTAGTGTAGCTTGCCGCAGAGATTCATTGTGTAACATAGCTGAGTCAATAGCTTGATTCAACGAAATAGACATTTGACCTTCTTGTGCCTGAATTGCAAACGGGCTCAAAACGATCAAAACCATGATTAACGTAATGTTTCTTATCTGTCTCATAACTCTTTGTTTTTTTGCAAAGGTAGTGGAGAATGAACTTAATGCACTGAAAATAGGGCTGTTGTGCATCAAGTTCGGAACTGTTATACAACAGGAAGAGCAAATATTAGGGAGCAGATGGTGAAAAAAAGCAAGAATGATAAAGAAAACACAAAAAAAAGAACACTTATTGAAAATAAATGCTTTCCTTTGTGGCGGAATAATGATGAATTAGTTTCACGATTTCGATTACAAGTTTTTACTCTCCGTTTAATAAGCGCCTTTGTAAACTCTCTGTCGTTTTGATCTTCAAAGTATTACCCATCTATTTTTCCGAAAATTTTTATTTATTCATTTTTTATTATTTTCATTATGAACATTTACGTTGGAAACCTTAACTACAATGTTAGGGAAGCAGATCTGCAACAAACCTTAGAAGATTACGGAACAGTGTCTTCAGTTAAAGTTATCATGGACCGCGAAACAGGTAAGTCTAAAGGCTTTGGTTTCGTAGAAATGGGCAATGATGCAGAAGCAGCAAAAGCAATCGCAGAATTGAACGGAGCCGAATATGAAGGACGTGCAATGGTAGTTAAAGAAGCTAGACCAAAATTCTAAATATAGAATCTTAGGAAATTTAGAAGAACCTTTTGTTACAAGTGTTGACAGAAGGTTCTTTTTTTTATATTATAGCTAAACCTTTTATGAAGTATGAGGAGATATTTTGCACTCTTTAGAAAAGGATGAGATTGCTTACCTGCACAGTTCACAAAGCATTACGATACAGACATAAAACAGCGAGCAATTAACACCAAGCAAGAGACTGTAATTTCGAAATAAGATTTATCAACAGAGTTTCAGTAAAAAGGCCTACCAAGTCTTAAAATGCTAAAACAACAAGTTATTTCCTTAAAGTCTGAGTTTACTCTTTAAGCTGAAAATCCTTCCGTCGCAAAACAAAGCTATTACTCAGATACTTTTCACGAACAATTTTATTTTCTGCAAGTTCTTCCGGAGTTCCTTGAAAAAGGATCTTCCCTTCAAACAATAAATAAGCACGATCTGTAATACTTAGTGTCTCTTGTACATTATGGTCAGTAATCAGGATGCCAATATTTCTATCTTTAAGCTTCCATACTATTTGCTGAATATCTTCCACGGCAATAGGGTCTACACCGGCAAAAGGCTCATCAAGCATAATAAATTTCGGATCAATGGCCAAGCAACGAGCGATCTCCGTACGACGGCGCTCACCTCCAGAAAGTTGGGTTCCTAAATTTTTGCGTACTTTCTGCAAACGGAATTCTGCAATCAAGCTCTCGAGTTTGTCTTTCTGATATTCTTTCGGTTTGTTGGTCATTTCAAGAACAGAAGCAATGTTGTCTTCCACACTCATCTGACGAAAAACAGAGGCTTCTTGTGCCAAATAGCCAATGCCTGTCTGAGCACGTTTATAAACCGGATAGTTTGTAATCTCCAAGTCGTCCAAGAAAATTCGCCCTTCATTGGGGGTTATCAATCCTACGGTCATATAAAAAGATGTCGTTTTACCAGCTCCATTCGGGCCCAGCAAGCCAACAATCTCACCTTGCTTTACATTGATAGAAACGTGACTCACAACGGTACGTTTACCATATTTTTTCACCAAGTCTTCAGTACGAAGAACCATCCTGCTATCTTCCATATCCTTGTTATTTAGCGGCAAATGTAGTGAAAATAAGCTGGAATAGTGTACATTTGCAAACAAATATACGAGATATGATTAAAGCACTAAAAACTGTAGGAAGATATATCATACTGATGAACCGGACATTTTCTCGTCCGGAAAGGATGCGTATGTTCTTCAAACAATACATCAAAGAAATAGAGCAGCTGGGGATAAATTCCATCGGCATTGTACTTCTAATCTCCTTTTTTATAGGTGCAGTAATTACAATACAGATAAAGTTGAATATCGAAAGCCCTTGGATGCCTCGATGGACAGTGGGATACGTAACCCGCGAAATTATGTTATTGGAATTCTCATCATCTATCATGTGCCTTATTCTAGCGGGTAAAGTGGGTTCAAACATTGCCTCAGAGCTAGGAACGATGCGCATAACTCAGCAAATTGACGCGCTTGAAATAATGGGAATAAATCCTGCCTGCCACCTTATTCTTCCTAAAATAGCAGCGCTAGTTACCATTATTCCTATATTGGTCACCTTCAGTATCTTTGCCGGAATCATCGGTGCCTTTGCAACCTGTTGGTTCGGAGGAATCATGATGGCTAGTGACTTAGAGTATGGATTACAATACATGTTTGTCGAGTGGTTTGTCTGGTGTGGAATTATCAAGTCACTATTCTTTGCTTTTATTATTGCAAGCGTGTCTGCCTTTTTCGGCTACACTGTCGAAGGGGGTTCCATAGAAGTAGGAAAAGCGTCTACAGACTCTGTAGTAACGAGTAGCGTACTTATTCTATTTGCCGATTTGGTATTAACTAAACTTTTAATGGGATGATCGAAGTAAAAGGACTCTATAAGTCATTTGAAGATAAAGACGTATTGAAAGACATCAATGTTACGTTTGAAAACGGCAAAACAAATTTAATCATTGGACAGAGTGGTTCGGGAAAAACCGTTTTAATGAAATGTATTGTAGGACTGCTCACCCCAAATAAAGGAGAGTTATTATATGATACACGTAACTTTCTAACGATGAGCAAAAATGAGAAGAAGCATCTTCGACGCGAGATGGGTATGATTTTTCAAAGTGCTGCATTATTTGATTCAATGAGCGTGCTCGAGAATGTGATGTTTCCTCTCAATATGTTCAGCAACGACACGTTAAGAGACAGACAAAGAAGAGCTCTCTCTTGCCTAGAACGTGTAAACCTTACCGAGGCCAAAGATAAATTTCCAGGCGAAATAAGCGGAGGTATGCAAAAACGAGTAGCCATCGCCCGATCCATTGTGCTTCAACCTCAGTATTTGTTTTGCGATGAGCCAAACTCTGGATTAGATCCTAAAACCTCTCTGGTTATTGATGAACTAATACAAGATATCACAAGAGAATATAACATGACCACCATCATCAATACTCATGATATGAATTCGGTTATGGGAATTGGAGAGAAAATTATTTTTATTTTTGATGGCCACAAAGAATGGGAAGGTACGAAAGATGATATTTTCACCTCACCAAATACTCGCTTGAATAATTTCGTTTTTGCATCCGACCTTTTCCAAAAGGTGAAAGAAGCAGAAGTTCAAAACATTGAAGGATAATATTACGCAGATATTCACAATACATTATTTTATAAGACTAAGAAAGGCCAATCCTATTGACGGATTGGCCTTTCTTAGTCTTATAAAATACAAACTTTACTTCTGTCGTATATAAATATTAATAGGGGTACCGGTAAGGCTCCATTTTTCACGCATCTTATTTTCTAAGAAACGTTTATATGGTTCCTTCACATATTGCGGCAAATTAGCAAAGAACACGAATGACGGAACTTGCGTATTTGGCAATTGAGTGATGTACTTGATCTTAATATATTTACCTTTTATTGAAGGAGGCGGATAAGCTTCAATCAATGGGAGAATTTCTTCATTCAAACGTGCCGTAGGAATCTTAGTACTACGATTTTCGTATACGTTACGAGCCTCTTCAAGCACTTTCAATATTCTCTGTTTCGTAAGCGCTGAACCAAATACGATTGGAAAGTCTACAAAAGGAGCAAGGCGAGAACGAATGGCGCTTTCAAACTCCTTTATTACTTTAGCTGTCTTGTCTTCCACCAAATCCCATTTGTTAACAACCACAACCAAACCCTTTGAATTTTTCTGAATCAATGAAAAGATGTTCAAATCCTGACCTTCAACTCCTCGCGTCGCATCCAACATCAGTATACAAACGTCGGCAGCTTCAATAGAACGTATGGAGCGTATAACAGAATAATATTCAAGATCTTCACTTACCTTATTTTTCTTACGAATACCCGCAGTGTCAACTAAGTAAAAGTCAAATCCAAATTTATTATAACGAGTATATATGGAATCACGGGTAGTCCCCGCAATCTCAGTAACAATATTTCTATCCTCACCAATAAAAGCATTAATAAGCGATGACTTCCCAGCGTTCGGACGTCCAACAACCGCAAAGCGAGGAATATCTTCATCCAGAATCTCTGATGATTCCTTCTTAAATTTGCTGACAATAAGATCCATTAAATCACCTGTGCCACTACCTGTTATGGCCGAAACACAATTAGGGTCACCTAATCCAAGAGAGTAAAATTCAGCAGCACTATATTGCAGTTCATTATTGTCAGTTTTGTTAGCAACAACAATCACCGGGCTCTCTGAACGTCGCAGAATAGAAGCTACTTGCAAATCAAGGTCTGTCACCCCATTCATTACATCTACAATAAAAAGAATGACATCTGCTTCCTCAACAGCTAACAATACCTGTTTGCGAATTTCTTCTTCAAAAATATCATCCGAGTTAACAACCCAACCTCCAGTATCTACAACAGAGAATTCCCGGCCTAACCATTCCGATTTCCCATATTGCCTGTCACGAGTAGTACCCGCTTCATCATTTACAATCGCTTGACGGGTTTTAGTCAAACGATTGAATAAGGTAGATTTCCCAACATTGGGTCGCCCTACTATTGCAATCAAATTTCCCATAATTTATCACTCCATTTTTGCGACTATCACAGTCGTATGAATACTAACTTAATCTAATTGATATCCAAAATTACGCAACTCTTTATCAGAACTACGCCAATCTTTATCAACTTTCACATAAGTCTCAAGAAAGATTGTCTTCCCGAAGAACTTTTCGAGTTCACGACGCGCTTCTGTAGCGACTTTCTTAAGTGCTTTCCCTTGTTTGCCAATAATAATTCCCTTCTGAGATTCTCGCTCAACATATATCACAGCATTAATATGTATGAGCTTTGGATCTTCTTTAAATTGCTCAACTACAACTTCTACAGAGTATGGGATTTCTTTATCGTAATATAATAATATTTTTTCACGAATAATTTCATTGACAAAGAAACGAGCAGGTTTATCCGTCAACTGATCCTTATCAAAATAAGGAGGAGAATCCGGTAAAAGCTCTTTTATACGCTTCATTATATAATCTACATTAAACTTTGAAAGAGCAGAAATAGGTATAATCTCAGCCTGAGGCATAAGAGATTTCCATTCATCTACCAACTCTGAAAGCTTTTCTTGATTACTTAGATCTATTTTATTAATCAGTAGCAATACCGGAATCGTTTGATGCCGAACCTTTTCAATAAACTCATTGTTCTTATCAGGAATTTCGATAACATCTGTAACATAAAGCAGCACATCTGCATCTGCCAAAGCAGAAGTAGAGAAATTAAGCATTGATTCCTGCAACTTGTATGCAGGTTTAACAACTCCGGGAGTATCAGAAAAGACAATCTGCATCTCTTCTGTATTATATATCCCCATTATTCGGTGGCGCGTGGTTTGCGCTTTGAAAGTGGCAATAGATATACGTTCACCAACCAACGCATTCATCAAAGTCGATTTACCAACGTTAGGATTTCCGACAATATTCACGAAGCCCGCTTTATGCATCCTGTATTTCTTTTTTTCTTATTTTAGACAAAAAAACGCATCGAATAAAAATAGGATGCGTTTTATATTATAATCAGCAACTATTAGTTACCTCTTTTTACCATCATATCCCCATTTCACGTAGACAGCTCCCCACGTAAATCCGGCTCCAAAAGCAGTAAAAAGAAGGTTGTCGCCCTTCTTGAGTTTTTCTTCAAAATCCCAAATACAAAGAGGCAATGTGCCTGCACTCGTATTCCCATAACGTTGAATATTCACCATAACCTTTTCAATAGGCAATTCCATGCGATGAGCCACTGCGTCAATGATACGCATATTGGCTTGATGAGGAATAACCCAACTGATATTATCCTTTGTTAGGTGATTTCTTTCAGCTAGTGCGGCTGTCGCATCAGACATATTTGATACAGCATATTTAAATACCGTCCTGCCTTCTTGATAAACAGAATGCATGTGGTTATCTACTGTAAAATAAGAAGGAGGACAAACAGAGCCACCAGCTTTCATATGCAAGAAAGGCAAACCCTTACCATCTGTTTTCAGCAATGCATCCATAATTCCATATTCTTCAGTGGTCGGTTCTACCATAAAGGCTGCGGCACCATCTCCAAAAATAGGACAAGTCGCTCGGTCAGTATAATTAGTGATCGATGACATTTTATCAGCACCAACAATGATTATCTTCTTGTATCTGCCTGAGCGAATAAAAGAAGCTGCCGTTTCCATTAAAAACAAAAAGCCACTACATGCCGCTTGTAAATCAAAAGCAAAAGCATTTTTTAAACCTAATTTATCACATAAAATAGATGCTGTAGAAGGAAAATGATAATCGGGAGTAGTAGTAGCAACAATAACCAAATCAATATCATCAGGATTAGATTCTGTACGTTGCATGAGCTGTTTTGCAGCTTTTCTTGCCATATAAGAAGTTCCTAACCCTTCTTCATTCAATATTCGTCTTTCTTTGACCCCTATGCGAGTCATAATCCATTCGTCATTGGTATCCACCATCTTAGAGATCTCTTCATTTGTCAAGACATAATCTGGTACATATCCTCCAACTCCAGTGATTACTGCATTAATTTTTTCCATTAATCCTATTTTGAATTTGCAATGCTTGTTATACTAAGAATACAGCCTGAGAAAGATTCTCCTGCTGTACTTCACTAAGTATAAATCAACTTAGGCTGTTCTTATTATACAGCTGCTTCTTTTTCAATAGCTAGTTTACCGCGATAGTAACCGCAAGCGCCACATACTGTATGATAAACATGCCATTCACCACAATTAGGGCAAACTGCTAATGTAGGAGCTACTGCCTTATCGTGAGTTCTTCTCTTTGCAGTTCTTGTTTTTGATTGTTTTCTCTTAGGATGTGCCATTTTTTTTTAAGCTTTAATTATTATCTAATATTTTTTTTAAATCATTCCACCGCGGATCCATCCGCTCATCAGTATCATCTATCGTATTATCTTCTTCAGACACCTCGAATGTTTCTTCATTAACATCAACTTCTTCATCACTAGAAGATGTTCTTAAGTGTTTATTCAGCTTGCTGGTCATCGCCTTATTACATTTTCCGGGCGCGTGAACGTGCTTCATCGGAATAGCCAAGACAATAAACTCATAAATAAACCACGCTACATTAATCTCGCCTTCTTCCTCAGGGATCACGATCAAATTTGTACCTTCTTCAGCATAGTCACGCCCAAACTTAACCATCAATTTGTCTGAAGTAGCAACAAGTTGCTCCATCTCATCCAAACAACGATCACAAGGTATTTTCACTGTTCCTTCAGTCTGAAAACTTAGTTCAAAAGCATGTGAAACCTTTTTCACAGTAAGCACAACATTGATTTTCCCTTTTTGTATTTCCGGACCATCAATATTAGCAAAGAAAAGATTATCAAGCAAAAACTCGTATTTACAAGTATCTGCCTGCATTCCCTTCAAATCAATTTTGTATTTATCAAACTTTCCCAAAGTTTCTTTCTTTATATAATCGCTACAAAGTTACAAAAAAAGGCTAAACATTACAGCTTTCTACACTTATTTTCCAATTATAAGGTAGATGAAAAAATGAATTCGGGCGACAAAGATACAAATAATAAAGCTCAAATCATACAAAGCGAGACTAAATATTGAATCTTTTAAGTTCTATTTCCAATATCACCCTATAATTGGGCTTTCCAGATCAATTATAGGGTAATATTGGTATCCATTTCTCTCTTTAATTGAATTTCAAAGACTATCTTTCAAAGTAATTTAGAGTGGTAGGACAGGAAATTTCATATAAATTAAGGAAGATGTTGACACGTAGGCAGATCATCCGATGGGCGCCTAGTAAGGCATATTCTTTGTTTGATCAAGTTCTCGATGTCTCATAGAAGAATCAATGGATGAACTCCCCCAAACAGAAAAACCCCCGCGAGGTATCAACTACCTGCGGGGGTTCCCTTCAAAACGGCGACTACCTACTCTCCCACTGTTACGCAGTACCATCGGCGTGATCAGGCTTAACTTCTCTGTTCGGAATGGGAAGAGG
>Ga0316613_10000076_pt1 | contig 138968 bp, 134 predicted proteins | sample OWC_soil_day10_C_2_FD_207647 | JGI IMG/M metagenome (GOLD analysis project Ga0316613, IMG submission 207647) | Wetland soil microbial communities from Old Woman Creek delta, Ohio, United States - OWC_soil_day10_CT_b | ecosystem: Environmental > Terrestrial > Soil > Wetlands | place: USA: Ohio... | reverse complement strand
TCGAGCACGCGCTGAAGCTGCTCAATAGAATCGACGGGGAGGCGCGGCGGCTTGGTCACCCATATCGTGAATCACGAACGACAGTCTGTGGCTAGCCCCGCCGCCCGGGAATTTGCCCCAGGTACGGAGAACCACTAGCAAGTCATTGGTTCTAGTGGAGCTTTTGAATTTAACATTTGAGCTGGCGCCTTATGTCGGCCGGGACTCAAATGTCAAACTCGCTCCACTAGGTCCCGGCCCTCACCGGGGTGCCGACGCACCGCTGGCCAGTTCGATGATTTCGTTGGTGATTTCTTCCTGGCGCAATTGCCGGGAGCGGGAGACCAGGCCGTCGAGGGTTTTGGCGACGTTGGTCTTGGCGGCGATCATCGCCCGCGTCCGCGCTTCGTTCTCGGCGGCCAGCGACAGCACCAGCGCCTCGCACAGTTCGGCGAAGACGTATTCCTCGGACAGGCGGGCCAGCAGCTGGCGCGGCGGCAAGGTGATGATGGGCGCCACCGGGGCCGTCGCGGCGGGGAAGCGATCGAAGTCGAACGGCAGCAGCCGCCTTTCGACGATGTCCAGCGCCGCCGCTGCGTTGGGCATCGCGTGGATCAGCGTCACGTCGGCCAGATTGTCCTGCCGCAGCCGGTCGTAAAGCTCGTCGGCCAGCCGGTTGGCCAGCGTGGTCGCCTGATCGGCGTGCTCCACCATGGCGGCCGACCAGCCGAAGGAGAGATCGCGCTGCTGGGCGACCATCACGCCCCGGTCGCCGACAATGAGGAGTTCGCTGGTGTGCCCCTGCCGCGCCGCCGCCGTCGTCACAGTCTGCGCGTGATCGAGAATGCGTTCACTGAACACGCCGGCAAAACCTTGTTCGGCGCACAAGGCGATGACGACGTGCCGATTGCCGGCAATCGGAACGGATTGTCCCGGCCCGACCTGCGGCAGTTGGCCGAGGGCCTGAGCGATGGCACCGGCGATGATGGCGGCGTGGGCGCGAACGCCGTCGAGCCGGGCGCGCGCCTCGCGCGATCGCGCGGCGGCGATGCCGCGCATGGCCGAAATGACGATGGACAGCTGATGGACGGCGCCGATGCGGGATTCGACGTCGCTGGAGCGTTCGCTCATGGTGGCGTCCCCTGGGGTGGCGTCTCCGGCGGCGGTTTGCCGACATCGACGGCCAGCCGGCGGATCGTTTCCACAAGGCGGGCTCTTGTGGACTCGTCGAGCGTCTCGATGGATTTTGCCGGGTCGGTCGCGGCTTGTTCGGCGAGCCTGGCTCTGACGTTGGCGATGGCGCCGATCGGCAGCACGTCGAACACGCCGTCGCCCAGCGCCGCCAGCAGCGCCACCTGCTGGTCGGGGCCGAGGCCGGAAAAGCGCGGCTGGCTGAGCAGGGCGCGGATGCGTTCGCCGTGGGCGATCTGCGCTTTGACGCGGGTGTCGGAAATGCCGCCGAAGCGGGTGAACATCTCCAGCTCCAGGAACTGCGCATAGTCGAGGCGGATGCGGCCGGCGACGTCGCGGAGGGCCGGTCGCTGGGCCTTGCCGCCCACCCGGCTGACGCTGAGGCCGACGTCGATGGCCGGCCGCTGGTTGGCGGCGAACAGCCGCGTGTCGAGAACGATCTGGCCATCGGTGATCGAGATCAGGTTGGTCGGGATGTAGGCGGAGAGATTGCCGGCGTCGGTCTCGGCCACCGGCAGCGCCGTCAGCGATCCGCCGCCCAGCTTGGCCGACAGCTTGGCCGCCCGTTCCAGCAGGCGGGCATGAACGTAGAACACGTCGCCCGGATAGGCTTCGCGGCCCGGCGGCTCGCGCGTCAGCAGCGCCAGCTCGCGATGGGTGGCGGCGTGCTTGGTCAGGTCGTCGATGACGATCAGGGCATGGCCGCCACGATCGCGGAAATACTCGGCGATGGTGAAGCCGGCAAACGGCGCCACCCATTGCAGGCCGGGCGAGGCGGCGGCCGAGGCGACGACGAAGATGCAGCGCTCCATGGCGCCATGCTGGCGGACGGATTCGATCACCCGTTCGACCGCCGTCGCCCGCTGGCCGACGGCGACGTAGACGCAAATGACGTCGGAGTGCTTCTGGTTGACGATGGCGTCAACGGCGATCGAGGTCTTGCCGGTGGCGCGGTCGCCGACGATCAGTTCCCGCTGGCCGCGGCCGAGGGCGAACAGGGCATCGACGACCAGAAGACCCGTGTCGAGCGGGCTCGCCACCAGGTCGCGGTCGATGATCGACGGCGCCGCCCTCTCGATGGGCTGATAGGCTTCGGCGACGATCGGCGGGCCTTCATCCAGCGGTCGGCCCAAGGGATCGACGACGCGGCCGAGCAGGCCGGGGCCGACCGGCACGCGCATCACCTCGTTGGTGCCGGTGACGCGGCTGCCAGCTTCGACGGTCAGGCCGTCATCGAGCAGCACGGCGGAGATCTCGTCGGCATCCAGCGTTCTGGCAAAGCCGGAGCAGCCGTCCTCGAACACCAGCAATTCGTCGAGCCGGACATCCGGCAGGCCGGACACGCGGGCGATGCCGTCGGCGACGGAGACGACGCGGCCGACCGCCTCGCCACGCGGCACGAGGTCGGTCCGGGCCAGAGCGGCGCGACTGCGCTCCAGCCAGGCGCCGGTTTCGCTGTCAACCTTTGTCATGCTGGGTCAACTCCGAAGCGACGCGGGCGAGATCGGCGCGAAAACTGTTGCAGACTTGGGCATGTGGCGTTTCGAGCTCGAGGCCGGCGATCAGCGTCGGCTCGATCTCGACCGTCACGGCCACCTTCCGTCCCAGCGCCTCGGCCAGCCGGGCCTGGATGGCTGTCCGTTCGGCATCGGTGAGGGCGCGCGGTGCCTTCAGGGTGAGATCGTCGCCCGTCTGTCCCATCGCCGACCGGGTCGTCTCCGGCAGCGCGGCGATGGCGTCGGCGAGGCCATCGACGAAGCCGGCGACGCGGACGTCGGCCGGCAGGCGATCGAGCAGCTTGCCGGCGATATCGACGGCAAGGCGGCTGGCCCTGTTGAGGGCGATCTCGTCGGCGTGTCGCGCGCGGTCGAGGAGTTCGGCCTCGGCGGTCGCGCGCAACCGATCGATCTCGACACCGACCGCCGCAAGACGCGCGGCCTTTTCGGTGGCAGCTTCGGCGGCAATGTCGGCGAGGGCCTTCTGGTGGGCCTCGGCCAGCCGATCGTTGGCTTGGCGCGCCTTGGTCCTCTCGGTTTCGGCCTCGGCCTTTGTGGCGGCGGCCTCATCGAGAATGGCGTTGGCCTCGGCTTGCCGGGCCTTGATCACCGCCGCGACCGGCTTGAACAGGAAGTGGTTCAACAGCCAGACCAGAATGATGACGTTGACGGTCTGAAGCGCCAGGGTCCACCAGTCGATGTGCATTACGAGCGCCTATCTTTTGCTTTTACGCAATTCCGGACGCAAAACCGCGTCACACTTTTGCTGGAATACTTCAGCTGTTGAACGGATTGGCGAACAGGACCAGCAGCGCGACGACCAGACAGTAGATGGCCATCGTCTCGATCATGGCGAGGCCGACGAACAGCGTTCGCGACACCGTTCCGGCCGCTTCCGGCTGGCGGGCGATGGCGTCCATGGCGGCGGCCACCGCCCGGCCCTCGGCGAGCGCCGGGCCGATCGAGCCGATGGCGACGGCCAGCGCGGCGGCCAGGATGCTGACGATTCCGATGATGTTCATGGCTTTACTCCGTGGGTTTGCCAGTCGGTTTTTCGGCGGACTTGTCGCTGGATGGATGCGGCTTGGCGCGCTCGCCGACGGCGGCGCCGATGAAGACGGTGGCGAGAACGGCGAAGATGTAGGCCTGGACGGCGCCGGTCAGCAGATCGAGGGCCATCAGCGGGATCGGCACCAAGAGGCCGGCCAGCGACAGCACGATGCCAATGACGAACACGCCGCTCATGACGTTGCCGAACAGACGGACGATCAGCGAGAAGGTGCGGGTGACCTGCTCGACGATGTTGAGCGGGATCATCACCCAGGTCGGCTCGGCGAAGGTCTTGAGGTAGCCGCCGAGCCCGCGCGTGGCGACGCCGAAGTAGACGGTGGCGCCGAGGACGATGAAGGCCAGCGCCGCGTCGGTTTCAAGATGGGCGGTCGGCGGTTCGGCGCCGGGCACCAGCGACGACCAGTTGGCGACCAGCACGTAGAGAAAGATGGTGCCGATCAGCGGGCGATAGCGGGCGGGCTCGGTTTCCATGGTGTTGCGGATCTGATCGTCGATCGCCCCCACCACCAGTTCGAGCAGGCATTGCAGCTTCGAGGGACGCGGCGTCAGGCGGCGGCTGGCCAGGAAGCAGCCGACGCCGAGCAGCAGGATGATCGCCCAGGTGATCAGAACCGGCGAGGTGAGGGGAACCGGGCCGATGTGGAACAGCGGTTCCAGAGCGAGCGGCGAGGTGGTCATGGCAAACGTCCGATCTTGCGCAGCACGATGTGGCGGGCCGCCAGCAGGCCGAGCGCGCCGCCGAGCAGCGCCGGCGCGCCGAGCAAGGCCAGCGCGCCGAACAGGCCGATGGTGAGCGACCAGCGCAGGGCCGTTCTCGCCACGAAGCGCGCCGCGCCGTCGCCGGCCCTGAGACTCCACCACAGGGCCTGGAAATGCAGCGCGCCAATGCCGGCGCCGATGGCCGCGCCGAGGATGGCTTTGGCAACCGCGGCGGGGGTGACGAGGTCGAGGAGCAGGGCGGGCGTCATGGGCGGTGCATCCATTTCCAGGCCGACCAGAAGCCGATGGCCGCGCCGATCATGATCAGCGGCGCGGAGAAGAACACGCCGGTGCCGAGCGTGCGATCGAGCCAGCGGCCGATGGCCACGCCGATCAGCATGGGCACGACGATGGTCCAGCCGAGAACGCCGATCTGCCCGAGGCGGGCGCCGAGCGAGGGCTCCGGCGTGGCAAGTCCCTCGCGCCGCCGCTTCTCGGCCTGACGGGCGGCCTCGGCCAGACGATCCTGGCGGTCCTTGTGGGGATGGGTCATGCGTGTCCCCCGTTTCCCGGAGAGGCGGAGCGCAACAGGCGCATCAGTTGCCGGACCGCCTGGGCGTGCAGGCGCATCTGCTCGACGCGCGCCTGACGACCCTCGTCGGTCGACCGGGTGCGCAACGCCTCGACCGCCGCTTCCAGCTTGGGCAGATCGCTGTCGACCGTGCCTTCGCGGCAGGCTACCGCGACGCGGGCGCCGTCGGTCACCGTCAGCACGCCGCCGCGCACGGCGCAGTACAGCATGGCGCCGGCCGCGTTGCGCCAGCGGATCACCGAGGCGGTCAGCACCGTCAGAAGGTCGGTATGGCCCGGCAAGATGCCAAAGCCACCGCTTTCGTCCTCGGCGCGCAGGGCGACGACGGTGGCGTCGTCCACCAGGACGGTGGCGGGTGTGGTGATGATGAGACGCAGCGTGGCCGTCATGACGGCACCGGGGCGGGTTCGGCCGGCTTGTCCTTGTCGCGCGCCGCCGTTTCCTTGGCGCGGGCCTCTTCGAGCGTTCCGACCATGTAAAGCGAGCTCTCGCGCCAGTCGTCGCACTCGCCGTCGAGAATGGCGCGGCAGCCGGCGATGGTGTCGGCGATCGGCACCGACTGGCCGGGCACGCCGGTGAAGGCTTCGGTGACGGCGAACGGCTGCGTCAGGAAGCGTTGCAGCCGGCGTGCCCGCTCGGCGATGCGGCGATCCTCGGCGCCCAGTTCCTCCATGCCGAGCAGGGAGATGACATCCTGAAGTTCGCGATAGCGCTCGATGGTCCGGCGCACGTCGGCCGCCGTCCGCGCGTGGTCGGCGCCGACCACCAGCGGGTCCAGGAGGATCGATGACGAGGCAATGGGGTCGACCGCCGGATACATGCCCTCGGCGGCCATGGCGCGCGACAGCACGATCATGCTGTCGACGTGGGCGGCGATGGTGGTCACCGCCGGGTCGGTGAAATCGTCGGCCGGCACGTAGACAGCCTCGATGGCGGTGATCGAGGCGTCACCGACCGAGGCGATGCGCTCCTGCAGGGCGGCCACCTCGCTGGCCAGCGTCGGCTGGTAGCCGACCCGCGACGGCATGCGGCCGAGCAGGCCCGACACTTCGGCGCCGGCCTGCACGAAGCGGAACACGTTGTCCATCAGCAGCAGCACGTTGCGGTGCGCTTCGTCGCGCAGATACTCGGCGATGGCCAGCGCGGTCAGCGGTGCCCGCCAGCGGGCGCCCGGCGGCTCGTTCATCTGCCCGTAGACGAGAACGGTGTTGGCGAGCACCCCCGAGCTGGTCATGTCGAGCAGCATCTCGTGGCCCTCGCGCGAGCGCTCGCCGACACCGGCGAACACCGAGGTGCCGTCGTAGCCGGCGGCCATGGCGTGGATGAGTTCCATGACAAGCACGGTTTTGCCGACGCCGGCGCCGCCGAACATCGCCGCCTTGCCGCCCTGGGCCAGCGGCGTCAACAGGTCGAGCACCTTGATGCCGCTGGTGAACAGATCGGTCACCTTGCGCTGTTCGGAGAGCGGCGGCGGCGCGTGGTGGATGGGGCGGCGCTCCACGTCGTCGGCAAAGGGCGCGCCATCGTCGCCGCTGTGGCCCATCACGTCGAGCAGGCGGCCGAGGACGGCATCGCCCACCGGAACGCGGATCGGACCGCCGGTTCGCTCGGCGCGATCGCCGCGCCGGAAGCCGGTGGTGCTGGCCATGGCGATCGCCCTGATGGTGCGGTCGTCGCGATGGGCTTGCACTTCCACCACCACATCTCCCGCCTGATCGTCGTGGACGACCAGCGCGTCGTTGATGGCCGGCAGGTCGTCGTCAAAGGCGATGTCGAGGACGGCTCCACGGATGGCGACCACTTTGCCGGGCCGAGGGGGTTCCATTCTTCAGGTCCGTTCTGTCCAGTCGACGGGACAATGACTGCATTGTGCGCTTGGTCCCGGGACAAGCAAAGGGGCGGTCGCGGCGGTCGCCAAATCGTGAGTGGGGCCTGCCGCCGGCGCCCGAGCGGCAACCGATGACGTCATGAGCGAGGCTGGTATCGGGCGGATGCAAATGCCGGAGTCGAACCACTGGAGCAACGTGCGTTCTGACGAACGCAAATCGTTGCTCTAACTTTTTGTTGTCGCATTGTTTTTGCGGAAAACCGGTTCCCGCTTTTCCGCCCAATGCTCTGGGCGAGCCAACGGGATGGGGCATTCACACCGGCGGCGGGGCATCTGTCGGAGGCTCATGCCGCAGGTTCATGCGGAATTCTTCCAGTCGGCCGCGATAGCCTTCGGCATCGCCATATTCGAGGAAGTCGCGATAGCGATCATGTGGGTCGATAACTCTGAGGGCGTGTTTGATCGGACACCAGTATTGCTCGGTTCGGCTGCCGATCTCGCGGACATAGCCGATCACGCCGTTGGCGTAGCTGCAGTAGAGGCAATTCACGGCTTCAATCCAATTGAGATAGGCGAGGTGTCGACGGTCGAAGACGACGTAGTCGCCGCGGCGAACCCGCGGAATGCCATAGGCGCGAAAGCAGATCGCCTGATAGAGACTCACCCAGGCGTCGAGAACCAGAAGTGGGATCAGCAGCGAATAGATCACCGGCGCCGTCAGGGCGGTGCCAAGTGACGACCCTGCGAGGAAGCGCCAGATGCTCACGCGCAAGCGCTTGTGGCCGGCGACGATATCCTGTTCGAAATCAACGATCGTTTCTTTGATATGCCCACTGAGTTTCTCTCGCTCAGCTTCGATTTCTCGACTCAGTTCTGCCTGCAGGCGGTGGATTTCGCGGGACAGACTCAGTAAGCGCTGCGTCATCTGGTGCCAACTCCTCTAGTGGTTCGATTTCCGCGCTTCCGGTGCTCAGGTCCTCTCAGGCGCAACTCCGGACGCAAAACCGGTTCCCACTTTTGCTGGAGTTGCTCGAAGTTCGCTCCGCTCCGGTTCTCGAATTCATCGCTATCTACCTAGTGGAGCGAATTTGACATTTGTATCCGCCCGTTACCACTCTCGGAGCAAATGTCGGAGTCAAGAGAACCACTAGCAAGTTATTGGTTCTAGTGGAGCTTTTGAATTTGGCATTTGAGCTGGCGCCTTATGTCAGCCGGGACTCAAATGTCAAATTCGCTCCACTAGGTTCTTGTTTGGTAAGCATCATCTTTTCGATCCTCGTTTCACTCCGGTCGGATGATGCTTGGGGCGCGCGCGGGATCGATGACAATTCGAGGGGCCGCATTGCCGCTCGAACCCTCTATGCCATCGCCGCGATCAGCGCATCCAGCCGAACCGTCGCGAAGGTCGTCACATTGTCGGCAAGCGCATAGGGCAGCAGCAGCGTCCGGCCATGGACCAGCGCACCGCAACTATAGACGACATTGGGGACGTAGCCATATCGTTCGGTCTCGGTGGGATGGATCAGGGGCGCCGTGACGCGCGCCAGCACCTTGGACGGATCGTCCTTGTCGAGCAGGCAGGCGCCGATGCAATAGGTGCGCACCGCGCCGACGCCATGGGTGATGACCAGCCATCCCTCGTCGATCTCGATGGGCGAGCCGCAATTGCCGATCTGGATGAATTCCCAGGGCCAGCGCGGCGTCACGATCTTCGCGCCGCCTTCCCACTGGTAAAGGTCGTCCGAGGTCAGCAGCCAGATATTCTCATGATCCTGACGCCCGATCGTGGCGTAGCGACCGGCGATCTTCCGGGGGAACAGGGCCATACCCTTGGCGCGAGCGGCGCGCCCACCGAGCGCTGTCAGATCGATCGTCTGGAAGTCCACCGTCCGCAACAATTCCTCGCGGATATCGCTGCCACTGAAGGCGGTATAGGTGCCGAGATAGGTGGCGTCGCCGTCGTCGTCGACGAATCTCACCATCCTCAGGTCCTCGATGCCGTGGCGCTGACGATCCGTGACGGGGAAGATGACGGTTTCGGAAATATCGTGGCTGCCTTCGCAGAACAGGCGCACGCCGGGATCGTCCGGATTGCCACCGGGGATGCTCTTGATCCGCGGCGAGACCGCCCATTCGCTGGCTGGATCGACGATGACGGAACAGTCATTCAGCAGCACGCCGGTTCGGAACGTGATCGAGGAAACATGGCCTTCGCCAACCCCGCGCAATGACAGGATGAAGCGCAGCGCGCCGGCCGGCAGGCCCCCCTGATCCAGCGCGGGCACGATGTTCGGGTTGAACAACGCCGCCGCTTCGAACGCATATTCCTCGCTGAAATAGGCGCCGATGAGGTGTGCCTGATTATCGCTGACCGATGAAGCGGCGATGTGCAGACCGTTGATCTCGTGAAATCGCCGCAGGAGGACACGTTTGACGTCACGGTGGTGCTCGTTCAGGCTCGCCACGATACCATGCAACTCTTCGGCGACCTCGGCGGCGTCGAGCGACAGCACCCGATCGGCGATCCGCTGCGCGCGGGTGCAGCCGGCGACGGCGAACTCGTCCTCGTCCTCGGCCGGCGTGAATGGCCGGATCACGACGCGCGAAGGATCCGGCTTCAGCAGAAGCGTCGAGTGCGAAACAATGTCGTCGACCATGGAGCCTCGCTGCGCAGGGGGGAGAGCCGCGGGGCGGCGTGCTCCGCAAATCCTATCGGCGCAGCGAGATCCAGGTTGCTGCGATGTCGGCTTTCATCGCGTGATATCGTTCGCGCGTCAATTCGCGGCTCGTCGCCTTTGATCTTGACGGGACACTTGCCGGCCCTCGCCGGGCCTTTGGTGGCGCGGAACAAGCGATCGCTCGCATGGCCGGCGGAACGTGACGCGCCGCGGCGTCGAAAATCATGGTGAGTTGCGCTATCCTCAACAGCGACCGGAGATCGCCTCATGGGGGCCATCATGAAGATTGAGACGAAGGATTTTCAGGTTGCCGAAGGCCACAAGGTCAGCCTCGACAAGTGGCCGACGCGCGTCGAGCCTGTCTACAAGTCCAACGCCGACTACAAGAAGCAGCTGAAACACCATGTTGCCGAGCTCAGCCGGCAACAGCGGATGCTCTATGCCGGCAACCAGCACGCCGTTCTCCTGATCTTCCAGGCCATGGACGCCGCCGGCAAGGATGGGGCCATCCGGCACGTGATGTCCGGCATCAATCCCCAGGGGTGCCAGGTGTTCAGCTTCAAGCATCCCAGTGCCGAGGAACTCGACCACGATTTTCTCTGGAGAACGACGCGGGACCTGCCGGAGCGCGGGCGCATCGGCATCTTCAACCGCTCCTATTACGAGGAGGTGCTGATCGTGCGCGTGCATCCGGAGATCCTGATCAGCGAAGGGCTGCCGGATGCCTTGAAGAAGGAGAACCAGATATGGCGCGATCGCTACCGCTCCATCACCGATCTTGAGCGCCACCTGCACGAGAACGGCACCCGCATCGTCAAGTTCTTCCTGCATCTTTCCAAGGACGAGCAGCGAAAGCGCTTCCTCGACCGCATCGATGCCCCGGAGAAAAACTGGAAGTTCAGCATCGACGACATCAAGGAGCGGCAATACTGGAAGGCCTACATGCAGGCGTATGAAGACTGCCTCGGCGCCACCAGCACCGCCCAATCGCCTTGGTTCGTCGTTCCGGCGGACGACAAGAAGAACGCCCGGCTGATCGTGTCGCAAATCATTCTCGACACCTTCGCCGACCTCAAGATGAGCTACCCGAAGGTGGATGCCGTGAGAGAGCAGGAACTGCAGTCGATCAGGGCGCAGCTCGTCGAGTGAGGGCGCGCCTCATTTCACCACGCCGGGCCGATAGGCGAGTTGACCGCCGCCGCAAAAGGCATTGATGTGCCGCGAAAGGTGCGCGGCGCGGGTGGCAGATGGTCGGATTGGTCGATATCCACGAGGCGGTTCAGAACGTGTCGGAGGCGATCTCCAGCGTTCTCGATGTCGACGTCATCATTTCCGATGCCGAATTCCGCAAGGTGGGCGATACCAAGCGGCACTTCAACAAGGAAGTGACGGAGATCCGCGACACCTACGTCATCGGCCACGTGCTCAGCACCGGCGAGACCGCCACCATCGCCAGCAAGGCCGACAGCCCGCAGTGCATGGCCTGCAACGAGCAGGCGGAGTGCAATCTCAAGGCGATGATCTGCGTACCGATCGAGCGCGAGGGCGCGCGCGTCGGGGCGATCGGCCTGATCGCCATCACCGATGCGGCGCGCACCAAGCTGTTGGAAAACAGCAGCAATCTGATCGTGTTCACCCGGCGGATGGCCGACCTGATCGTCAGCAAGCTGATCGAGCAGGAAGCCGCCGAGAAGCTGACGATTTCCAAGAACCGCCTGACGCGCATCATCGACTCCATCGAGGAAGGCATCATCGCCGTCGACGCGGCGGGGCGCATCATGCACACCAACGCCGTGGTCGAGGAGGTGCTGGGTGCCCGCGGCGAGGAGCTGGCCGGCCAACTGGTGGAGACCTATTTCAGCGGCGCCTATGTCGGCGCGCTGCTCAACGCCGGCACCGCCTTCACCAACATCGAGCTCCGCATCGGCGACCAGAGCCGCAGCACCCACGTGCTGATTTCCGGCAAGCCGGTGGGTGAGAAGAACGCCGGCTCCATCCTGGCGCTGAAGAAGATGGACGACGTCTACAAGGTGATCAACAACCTGACGACGTCGCCGCTCGCCACCTCCTTCGACGAGATCGTCGGCGCCAGCCCGCAGATCGGCCAATTGAAGCGGCAGGCGCTGCGCGTGGCGGTGAGCAGCTCCAACATCCTGATCACCGGCGAAAGCGGCACCGGCAAGGAGCTGCTGGCCCGGGCCATCCACCACGCCAGCCCGCGCGCCGCCAAGCCCTTCGTGGCGCTCAACTGCGCCGCCATGCCCGAGACGCTGATCGAGAGCGAACTGTTCGGCTTCGAGGAAGGCGCCTTCACCGGCGCAGCGCGCGGCGGCCGTCCCGGCAAGTTCCAGCTCGCCCACGGCGGCACCATCTTCCTCGACGAGATCGGCGACATGCCGCTGCACCTGCAGCCCAAGCTGTTGCGCGTCTTGCAGGAAAAGACGGTGGAGCGGCTCGGCGGCCACAAGTCCGTCGCCGTCGACGTCAGGGTGATCGCCGCCACCAACCGCGACCTCGAACAGCTGGTGGCGCGCGGCGAGTTCCGCGAGGATCTCTACTACCGGCTCTCCGTCATCCCCTTGCACATCCCGCCGCTGCGCGCCCGGGTGGGCGACGTGCGCCTCCTGATGACCCACCTCTTGCGCCAATACGGCCAGAAACTCGGCAAGTCGATCAAGGGCTTCACCGGCAACGCCGAGGAAGCGCTCCTCGCCTGGCCCTGGAAGGGCAACGTCCGCGAACTCGCCAACGCCGTGGAATACGCCGTCAACATGGAGCAGACGCCGTACATCTCGTTCGAGAGCCTGCCGGTGAGGATACGGGAGGGGGCGGCAAGCCCGGCGGCAGCGGGGGCGGTGGGGGTGTTAAGGAGCACGGAGACAGAGGCGATACGGCGGGCGCTGGGGGAGTGCGGGGAGAGTTTGGAGGGGAAGAAGCGGGCGGCGGCGATGCTGGGGATCAGCCTGTCGACGCTGTACAGGAAGATCAAGGAGATGGGGTAGCAGTTTCACGAGGCGCAATCGGGATCTGATCTGCGATAGCGCCAAGCCCTGCGACGAAGGATCACCATCGGTTGCGGACTGACATTATGACGATCATAGGAACATGAATTGGCAGAACGCCGTTTGCAGCTAGTGGAGCGAATTTGACATTTGAGTCCCGTCTGACATAAAGCTCGCGGTCAAATGTCAAATTCAAAAGCTCCACTAGAAACAATAGCTTGCTAGTGGTTCTTGTGACTCCGACATTTGCTCCGAGGCCGATATCAGGCGGATGCAAATGTTGGAGTCGAACCACTAGAGGGGTTTCCTCATGGCGCAGCGCAATGTTGTCGGTATCCCGGCTTGTCCTTCAGCAGCCAGGATCGCTGTCAGCCGAGGGCAGAGTTCTTTACCGTCCAGCGTATTGAACCCAAGCCTTTGATAGTATGGCTCGTTCCATGGCACCTTCCTGAATGTTGTCAACGTCAGTGCATTGATCCCAAGATCAATGGCACTGCGCCGCATAGCTTCGATCAGTTTTCGTCCGATGCCATGCCCCTGCTGATCGTGGTGGACTGCTATTTGCCAGATATGCAAGCTGTCGGGCGTCACCTCTCCGTTTACGAAAGCAGCAATCCCGAAGTCTTGCACCTCCGCGACCATCGCAAGGCCATGTGTAAGCATAGCCCTATGCTGCTCCTCTGATTGAACCACGTCGTCCGCGATCCACTCTAGTCCCGGCCATTGCCGGAATATCTCACCAGAACTGCGCTCGATTTCTGGCAGTACGTGGATATCGCGGGCGTCTGCAGGTCTGATAATTGTCATGTGACCAGTTTAATCCGAAGGACAATGCTAGAAAATGGCTCAGGCGCTTATGATGTATGCTTATACCAGCTCCCGAAGTGGCTGACTCATCGGGAGCTGGTATTACATCCGGACATGGCGGCGAAGGCTGTGGCCTAGGGTTGTGAGAGTTTGGGGAGCGCTATATCGGCCGATTGCTCTGTTCTGCCTGAGGTCCACCTTGAATTCACACGTGAATTCAAACGGCCTGCGCGAGGATGACGTGAACTCTATATAAAACAAAGAGATATGCGATTTCTGGAGGCTCTATCATGCCGTCCTGCTTCGCGGAGACCGGTCGGTCACCGTCCGGTCGGTCTCGGAGTTTTCTTCTGTATCTAACATCATACTTGATTTTAACAATACTGATGTTATATCATCAAAATGATGTTAGAACAACCCCCTGTAACCCAGTTGGAGGCGCTTGCCGAGGCGGCGGAGGCGTATGTTCGGTACGCTTTTGGGCTGCGGCTCGAACTGACACCGATCGAGCCAACGAATGTTCCGCACTTCGTGCTCGATCGCTACAAGCTGTGGCGGGGGCAGTTGGGTAGTCGCACCCTGGTTCTCATGGGCCTACGCGAACCCCGGCAAGGCGCGACGGCGGATTATCTCAAGCACCGTGATCTGGTCCGTCGCCAACTTGGCGTCGATCTCGTCTTGCTGCTGCTTGACCATGTGCCGAACGCCGTCCGACGCCAAATGGTGGAGCGGCAGGTCGGGTTCATCGCTCCGGGGGCGCAGCTTTATGTTCCGGAAGCATTGCTCGATCTGCGCGAGCGCGCGCCGGGAATCGCGGTCGCTCCCGCCGATCAGATCAGCCCGACCACGCAATTGCTGCTCCTGGCGATCCTGCAGGGCGTCGCCCTTGAAGACGAGCACCTGACCGACATTGCCAAGCGGTTCGACGTGTCGATCATGAGCATGAGCCGGGCACTGGATGAGCTTGAGGGCCTTCAACTTGCCAAGGCTCGCCATGTCGGCCGACAACGCCGTCTGCACATGCTGTCGGGCGGTCGCGAATTATGGGAGATGGTCCAGGAGCGATTGCAGTCCCCGGTGTGCAAGGTTCGTATCGTCAGCGGCGGGATCGAAGACCCTATCGCCCCGCTCGCCGGTGAGAGCGCGCTTGCCCGCTACACCATGCTGGCTGCGCCTCGGGTCGAGACGCGCGCCATTCTGTCGGTGCATTGGAAGGGGCTCAAGGAGCGGCTCGCGCTCAGCCCCGCAGGGGCATTCGACGATGAGTGCACCGAGATTCAGACCTGGGCCTACAACCCTGAGATCCTGGCGCGGGACGGTGTCATCGATCGCCTCTCGCTGTATCTCAGTGTTCGGGCAAGTCCCGACGAACGCGTTGCGCAGGCGGCGGAAGAGCTAATGGAGACGTTTGAATGGTGACCGGAATCGATCGCTTCCGCGCGCATTTTGTCGGTCATGACCATCAGTATGTGCTGATCGGTGGAGCGGCCTGCGAACTGATCATGGGTGAGGTCGGCCTCGACTTCCGCGCCACCAAGGACCTCGACATCGTGCTGATCGTCGAGGCGCTGGACGCTGCCTTTGCGGAGCGCTTCTGGGCCTTTGTCGAGGAGGGCAGATACGAGATCCGGGAGCAAAGTCCAGGTAAGAAAATCCTCTACCGCTTCCAGAAGCCGAAGGCCGAAGGTTTCCCGGCCATGCTTGAGCTGTTCTCGCGGTCGCCCGAAGGATTGGCGCTTGCCGAGGGCTCGCATCTTACGCCGCTGCCGGTCGATGAGGCGGCTGCAAGCCTGTCGGCGATCCTGCTCGACGAGGACTACTACGCCTTCCTCAAGTCGATGGTCAGCGCGGCGGCTGGCGTCCCCGTGCTCAACGAGGCGGCGATCATCCCGTTCAAGGCACGGGCGTGGCTCGATCTCAGCCGGGAGCGCGCATCGGGTGGCAAAGTCGATGAGAAAAACATCAAAAAGCATCGCAACGATGTGGCGCGGCTGATCCAGCTTCTGAGCCCGGACGCCAGCTACCCGCTGCCCGAGACCGTTGCAAAAGACATGCGAGCGTTTGTCGAGGTGGCGACGGCGGAGGCCGATTATGATCCCCGGCAATTCAAGGTGAATATGACGCGACAGGATGTGGCCGACCGGCTGCGTGCCGCATATAAACTCTGAATGGGCAAATCCTCTTCGGTGGCTATCGAGACGGTTTCGATCGACGCGTGCGACGTCCCTCCGTTCCGTCGCAGGTTTCGGGAACGGCAACATGATTCTTCGTGGTGAGTATTTTTCGCCCGCGCTCCAGATGGAGACGCGACTTTCCCTGTTCATTCCCAATGGAAGAGGCCCGAGCGGCAAGCGCTCGGTCGTGTATTTGCTGCATGGCCTGTGCGGCCGGTCCGGCGACTATCTCGACTACACCACGCTGGCGACGTTCGCGGCCGAAGGCGATGCCATCCTGATCATGCCGGAGGTGGCGCGGAGCTTTTATGCCGACATGCGTTACGGCCTCGACTACTTCAGCTATGTTGCCGACGAGCTGCCCAAGGTGTGCGCCGACCTCTTCAACGTGGATGCGTCGCGCGAGCGAACGGGCGTGGTCGGGGCGTCGATGGGCGGGTTCGGGGCGCTGCGGTGCGCGCTCTCCCGTCCCGAGAGGTTCGGCTGGTGCGCGGCCTTCTCCTCGCCCGGCCTCAATCTCAGGGAGGATTTCGACCTGAAGGCACGCGGCCTGACGGTCGAGGCGCTGAAAGGGATGTGGGGCGAACGGCTGATCAACGACTTCCAGGCCGTGCTGGGGGAGGGCCTCGACTACGATCCCCGGCTGGACGTTCCGGCCCTGGCGCGCGCGCTCAAGGGCGCGAGCGTCAAGCCCCGGATACGGATGGCTTGTGGCCTGTCGGATCCGTTTTTCCTCGCCGACAATCGTCGCTTCGCCTCGGAGATGGATACGCTCGGCTTTGACTTCGGCTACGAGGAATGGGAGGGCGGCCACGACTGGACCTTCTTCGGAACAGCCTTGGAGAGAGCGTTGCGGTGGGGCGCAGCCTTGTGAAGCTTCGTCTATGCCGAAGATCAAGGAGAGGGGATAAGGGCGCCCTATAGCGGCCGACCGCCCTATCCTGCCTGAGGTCCACCTTGAATTCGCGCGCGAATTCAAGCGGCCTGCGCGAGGATGACAGGAGATTGATAGATAACAGGTACATAGCCGCTTGCGAGGGCGGCTGGCGAGCGGTCGTGGCCATGAGGGGCGAGGGCATATCGGGATGGGCGAGATATTTCCTGGAGCCGGGATCGACGCCGATGAAGCCTTCTGGGCGGCGCTTGAGCGGTTGGTGCGGGAGAGTGAGGTGGTGATCGATCGTCCCCGGGGATCGTCCCATCCGCGTTATCCCAACATGATCTATGGGGCGGACTACGGTTACCTCAGGGATACGACGTCGATGGATGGCGGGGGTATTGATGTCTGGCGGGGTGCTGGAGGCGGCAACCGTATATCCGGCGCGATCGTGACGGTCGATCTTGTGAAGCGGGATTCGGAGATCAAGATCCTGCTCGACTGTAGCGAGGAGGAGATCTCGGGGATCATGAGGTTTCACAATGACAGTGAGTATATGAAGGGTTTGCTGGTCCGGAGGCGTTGAGGTGGAGCGGTGTTGAGGGGAGCCCTATATCGACCGATCGCTTTATTCTGCCTGAGGTCCTCGCTTTCGCAAGGATGACAGAATTATATAAATGATAACAACTGGATAGGGCGGATCTCAAGCTTGGCTCCCCTTCCTATCAAGCTGTCATCCTTGCGAAAGCGAGGACCTCGTGCCGAAAAGGGCGAGGGGCTTGTATAGAGCGCCAGCTGGTGTCCCCGCCTGCGGCTCCCCAGTTACCTCCTCTTAACACATTCTCATTTTGCGAAATCGCGAACCGCTGAAAAACCGTTGCTGGTCAGTCGGTTGGCGGTTGTCACTTCTCATTTTGCGAAATCGCGCTGGTGGTAAGTCGGCTTGGTGGGAGACGGTGGTTGTTGCGTGGTGACTGGCAGGGCCGGGTGAGGGTGGCGGGGCGCCGAGGGTGACTACTTAGGGAGGCGCGGCGCTGCCTGAGGGGCGGCGGGGCGTTTGCCGGGATGTCGGGGCGTGGCGGCCCACGGGCAGAGAGCGGTTCCGGAAAGGATATCAGGGTGTTAGGCGGGGCGGACGGGCGGTTGGGTGCCGACCGGCCTGGGCTTTGGCGCGCCGATTTGGCGGCTTTCCGCCGCCCGGGATGCCCTGCCGCGGCATAGCCTTTTGGGGCAAAGCCGCCGCGCTGGCGAAATGTGGCATAGGCCGTGCAATTCAGTGTTTGCCGGCAAAGGCGCCGGTCCGGTGAGTAGAAGCCGGGGTGATGCTAGGGACTTGAGGTCGAGGGTGAAGTCGTCGGGCCGTTCAGGCCAGATGAGCTAACGGGGCGGTTCGGGGGAATACGCCGGATAGCAGTTTGAAGCCGAGAGATTTTCTTGCGTGGCCGATGTCGATCGGCTGCGAGGCTGAACTCTTGCGATTTTTTCAGTCCGTTGATGTGGAGACAAGGACATGTGTGCGTTCAACCAGCCTAGGAATACTGACGATGCCACCATCAACAAGGTGCGCGGCGCCATCCTGCATCGCGGGTTGTGGATGGGGCTCATCCTGAAGGAGGCGCAAAAGCGCGGTCTCGACTGGGAGAGCATCGGCCATCAGGCGATCTTCGACACCGGCTGCATGCATGGCGACGGCATCAAGGAGCGGATGGATACCGAGGGCAGCCTGGTGTCCTTCGGCAAGACCTTCTTCACCGAAGACGTTCTCAAGATCTTTGAGGTCGAGGTGAAGAAGCTCGACGAGAGCGAGCTGGTGCTGGAATACGGCTATTGCCCGCTGGTGGCGGCCTGGAAGCAGATCGGCGTTGACGACGACATGCTGGCCAAGCTGTGCGACATCGCCATGTCCGGCGATCGCGGCATTGCCAGCCGGTTCGGCGCCTTCGAGTTCGAACTGGGCAAGACCATCGCCGAGGGCAACCCCGTCTGCGAAGTCAAGTTCTCGCGCCGGACATGACCGTGATGACAAACGCCCGGCTCGACGCCAAAACCTACCGCACCTATGTCGAGATCCTCAAGAAGGAGCTGATCCCGGCGCTCGGCTGCACCGAGCCGATCGCCGTGGCCTATGCCGCCGCCTATGCCGCTGCCGTGCTGAAGCAACGCCCAGAGAGGGCGGAGGTCTGGTGCAGCGGCAACATCGTCAAGAACGTCAAGGGCGTGGTGGTGCCCAAGACTGGCGGCCTCAAGGGCATCGACGCGGCGGCCATCGCCGGCATCGTCGGCGGCGACGCCAAGGCGGGCATGCAGGTGCTGGAGGCGGTGAAAGACGAGCAGCAGGCGGAGATCCGTGCGTTGCTCACGGGCGGCTTCTGCCGCACCCACCTGCTCCTCGGCGACGAGACGCTGCACATCATCGTCAAGGTGTTCGCGGGCGAAGCCTCGGCCGAGGTGTCGATCAAGGGCTCGCACACCAACATCTGCCGCGTCGTCCGCGATGGCGAGGTGCTGATCGACCGGGATGGGACCGCCAAGCAAGAGGCGGCGGCGGCCGAGCCGTCGCTGCTCAACGTGCGCGACATCATCACCTTCGCCGATACGGTGAAGCTTGAGGATATCGCGCCGATCATTTCCGAGCAGATCGACAAGAACACCCGCATTTCCGAGGAAGGGTTGAGCGGCCACTATGGCGTCGGCGTCGGCCGGACGCTGCTCAAATACGCGGGAACCGACCTCAGGACGCGGGCCAAGGCGCGGGCCGCCGCCGGCAGCGACGCCCGGATGAGCGGCTGCGCACTGCCCGTCATCATCAACTCGGGCAGCGGCAACCAGGGCATGACGGCCTCTCTGCCGGTCATCACCTATGCCGAGGCGTTCGAAGTCGGCCGCGACAGGCTCTACCGGGCGCTGGTGCTCTCCAACCTGATCGCCATCCATCAGAAGACGTCGATCGGCAAGCTGTCCGCCTTCTGCGGCGCGGTCAGCGCCGCCTGCGGGGCGGGGGCGGCCATCACCTACATGCTGGGCGGCGACTATGAGGCGATCTCCCGGACGATCACCAACGCCATCGGCAATGTCGGCGGCATCGTCTGCGACGGCGCCAAGCCGTCCTGCGCCGCCAAGATCGCCTCGGCGGTCGACGCGGCGATCATGGCCCATCACCTCGCCGTCGAGGGGCAGGCGTTCTCCGACGGCGAGGGGCTGGTGACCGGCGACGTCGAGGGCACCATCGCCAACATCGGCCAGGTGGCCAGCCAGGGGATGAAGTCCACCGACCTCGAAATATTGAAACTCATGGTCGGGGGGTAATTCCCGACGCAGTGCCTTCTCAATCCGGCTAAATGGGTGATGCCGGAGAGAACAATTTTCCCATCGAAGTAAAAAACTGAAAACGTGGAGTGACATGATGGAAAAATCACTGAACCTGAAGAAGGTCGTTCTGCTAGCCGGCGCGTTGTCGGCCTACTGGATCGGCTCCGGTTTCTCGACCGGACAGGAAATCCTGCAGTTCTTCTCCAGCAGCGGCACCAATGGGCTGATCGCCGCCCTGATCTTCATGGTGATCACCAGCGTGCTGACCTATCTGCTGTTCAGCGTCGGTCAGAAGAAGCAATTCGCCAACCCCTATGACGTGTTCGAGCATTACTGCGGCAAGTACGTGGGGCAGGTCTACATCTGGTACAGCGTCGCCCTGATCTACGGCATCATGGTGGTCATGCTGGCCGGCGCCGGCGCCACCCTTCACCAGTATTTCCAGTTGCCGACCTATGCGGGGATCTGGATCATCGGCCTGCTGGCGCTCGGCACGACGCTGCTCGGCGTTGAAAAGCTGATCAACATCATCGGCACCATCGGGCCGGTGAAGATCGTCTTCATGGTGATCGTCGGTTGCGCCGGCCTCTACACGCTGTCGCAGCAGACCGGTCTGCTCAGCGAAGCCAACGCGGCGATGCCGACGCTGGGCTTCAAGTATGCCTCGTCCAACTGGGCCTGGTCGGGCGCGCTCTACGCCTTCCTGGCGCTGATCGTCAGCATCCCCTTCCAGGTGGCCTGCGGCGCCTCGGCCGGCAGCCTGAAAGAGGCGCGCGTGTCGGCGCTGGTCGGTGTGGCCGGGTTCACGCTGGCCATCGTCATGCTGGTGATCGCCGAGCTGGTCTACTACAAGCTGATCGTCGGCGAGCAGGTGCCGACGCTGGCCATCACCAACGCCATCTCGCCGGTGCTGGGCTTCATCTTCACGGCGCTGATCGTGCTGTGCATCTACTCGGCGGTCGCCTCGTTCCTCTTGATGACCGTCCGCAAGTTCGCGGCCGACAAGACCATGAAGTTCAACATCATCGCCACGGTGCTCGCCGCCGTCGGCATCGTGTTCGGCGGCATCCTGCCGTTCGACAAGCTGGTCAACATCCTGTTCCCGTTCGCCGGTTACTCGGCGATCGTCTTCGCGTGCTTCATGATCTACAAGGAGTTCATCGCCAAGAAGATCGAAAGCCCGGTGGCCGATGTCATGATCGAGAAGGCCAAGTAATCCCGTCCTCCGACGAAGCCTTCCTCGCGGGTTCCCTATGGCTCACGCCATGGGGGACCTGCTTGGCGTTTCGAAGGCGTCTCATCCGGCCGACAGGGGGGGAGGGTGGGGACGGGTGGGGAGGGAGGTCTATATGGGCCGGGCGCCTCTACTGAAGACGCACTTATCTCTTCCAAGCATCGCGGGACACCTGGGGATGTGACCGGCGCTATTTCGAGGGAACATTCTCAACTACGGTAACACCGAGCATGTTTTTGAGAGGAACTAGACCGCTAGGCAAACACCGCGCAATGGCGAGCAAGGCTTGTGCGCCAACTTCACGCTTCTCAGATGCTTCGACCGCCCGCATTACGGCAACGTACTTCACACACTGATAGAGGCCTCGAACAATGTCAGCTTCGTCGGAAATTGCCGATTTGACCTCCACGGCCACCCATCCCGCTCTCGTGGAGAAAGACACGTCAAGTCTATCTCCCGAGGGCAGGGGGAACTCGCATCTTCCTTTGACCGTAGAACGCGGAAGGCCAACGGCCTCAGGGTGCGCCGCGACGAACTCTTTCATTATGCGGTGACTCTCGCTCTCGCCTCCACCTCGTCCGGCGGCGACTTGGTTGAGTTCTGCGAAGGATTGGGCGACGGGAGCTAAATCCAGTATTTGCAATACTTCGCGCCAGCGCGGATATCCATAGATGGTCGATAGTTCCGCATCAACAATTGCTCGTTTGCGGGCAGATGAGAGTGAACCAAAATCCTCCTTTGCTATAAGGAACCAACCAATACCCTCACCGGGCATATATGTATGTTTGTTTATCACAAGGCATTGTATCGGGGGTACTTTTTGCCGCCAGCGCTTGCATATGTTTTGCATTGTTCGGCCAATGCTTCCAAGCACATAATTGAGATTCCGCGGATTCGGCATCCCCAGTTCTTTCGCTAGGTCGGAATAGAAGATGGGCTTTCCTGCTTCTGCTTGGCGAACAAGGATAGGAAGTGCTTGCCGAGCGCGTTCTTGATATAGACCGTCACCCCAAATGGGCTCGGCAATTCGAGCGGTAACTCTATCCACGATCCATCTCCGGCGTGTCAGGAGCGGTGTCCGAGACATCAAAGTGATGACTCATGCAACTCTAAATATAGTATCTACCGCGAGAATATCTTATGCGATAGTCTTCAGTCATGAAGCCGCTTCCTCTCAACGCCGACCTCATGGCGGTCGCCCCTCGTGTGGTCTGGTTCGAAGCGCCGGAGAAGGCGCTGGCCGATCCGCTGCGGTTCCTCGCCTATGTAATGACCTATGGCACCCCGGACGATCTGGCCGTGGTGCGCCGCTATGTCGGCGACGACGGGTTCAGGGAGGCGGTGGAGCAGGCGCCACCCGGCATCATGGATGCCCGCTCATGGGCCTATTGGAATGTCATGGCCGGCAAGGACGACATTCCGCCCATGCCCAGCAGGAGGCTGCCGGAGGTGTGATCGGCGGCATCGTGATCAGGCCGACCGCGCAGGATTGAGCGAATGGGTGGGGAGGGAGACCGATACGGGCCGAGGCGCGCGAGAGCTCGACGAAGCGGGGTGTTGCCAAGGCGGGCCGGTCGGCCGATCATTTGCGCCTCATCAGCAGCGGGAGGCCGGCATGAGCGAGGTCAAGGGTGGTTGCCTGTGTGGTGACGTGCGATTTGTGGCAACCGGGCGGCCCTATCGGGTCGGCATCTGCCATTGTCTGGAATGCCGCAAGCATGGTGGGGCGCTGTTCCACGCCTCGGCGATCTTCCCCGAGGAGGCGGTGACCATCGAGGGCGAGACGCGCGACTACAATGGGCGGTATTTTTGCCCGCGTTGCGGCTCGTCGGTGTTCGGGCGCAGCGGCGACGAGGTCGAGGTCAACCTCGGCGCGCTGGATCACATCGACCAGTTCCAGCCGACCTACGAGCTGTGGACCATCCGCCGCGAGGCCTGGCTGCCGCCGTTCCCGCTGAAGCACAGCTACGTGCGCGACCGCGAGAGCGAGGGGCGGTTCGAGGATTAGCGGCGAGGCGGCGGAGCTGGTCGACGGGAACGCGATATCGGCCGAGGAACTTTCTCGTCCCGAGGTCCTCTGCCTTCGCAGAGGATGACAGAATTATATAATAAAAACATATACATAGCCGATTTCGCGCCTTCCCGTAGGTTGTCTTCCTCTGCGAAGGCAGAGGATCTCAGGCCGAAAGGGGCGCAGGGGAAATATCAGGTAGTCCTTCATCGAGGGAGCGCGATATCGGCCGATTGCTTCATTCTGCCTGAGGTCCTCGCCTGCGCGAGGATGACAGATTTATATTTATAAGCAAAAGCTTAGTCGCTTTTGCGCCCTATCAGGCCGTCATCCTGCACTTTAGGCGCAGGACCTCGGGCCGAACGGGGTGGGGCGACACGATAGGGCGGTGTCAGGGTTGCGAACGGCGGGCCAGCACGTCAAGGGCCAGTTTGCGGAGCAGGGTTTCCAGGGCGGCGCATTCGTTGGGCGTCAGGGCGTCGAGCACCGCGCTTTCGAAGGCCATGTCTTCGCGGAAGGCGCGTTCGGCGAGGTCGATGCCTTCCGGCGTCAGTTTCACCAGCGTGCTGCGGGCGTCGTCCGGATCGGGCAGGCGGGTGATGAGACCGGCCTTTTCCAGCTTGGCGAGGCGGGCGGTGAGGCCGCCGGAAGAGATCATCAGCCAGCAGTAAAGCTCGGTGGGGCGGAGACAATATGGCGGGCCGGAGCGCCGCAGCGTGGCGATCACGTCGAACTCGCCGCTGTCGAGCCCGTGTTTCTCGAAGATCGCCTCAATGGGCGGGCGCAGGTTGAGCGTGATCCAGCGCATGCGGCCGAGGATCGCCATGCCGCGCGTGTCGAGGTCCGGCAACTCCGCCGTCCATTGCGCCCGCCGCCGATCGATATTGTCTTGCGCCTCGTTCCTTTGTCTTGACATCAAGACATCTCCAGTTATCTTGATATCAAGATATTCCTTTTGCCGGAGGTAAGGCAATGACGCAAATCAATCGGCCCGATTTGTCGCGTGTTCCGGTCTGCACGACCTGCGGCACGCAATACCCCGAAGCGGAGCGGATGACCGATTGCCCCGTCTGCTGCGACGAGCGGCAATATGTCGGCTGGCAGGGGCAGCGCTGGACGACCACGGCGGAGATCGCCGCCAGCCACGAGATCCGCTTCGAGGACGCGGCCGGCGTGACGACGCTTTGCCTTGAGCCATCGTTTGCCATCGGCCAGCGCGCCTTCCTGATCCCGCAGCCCGGCGGGCTGGTGATGTGGGAGTGCCTGCCCGCCGTCACCGACGCGGCGCTGGCACGGATCGCCGAGTTGGGTGGCGTGCAGGCGATCGCCATTTCGCACCCGCATTTCTATGCGGCGATGCTGGAGTGGAGCGCGGCGCTCGGCGGCGTGCCGATCTATCTCCACGCGGCGGACGAGGACTGGGTGCGGTTCGACAGCCCCCTCCTGCGCCTCTGGGATGGCGAGCGTTTCGCGCTGTCCGATACGCTCGACCTCGTGCATCTGCCCGGCCATTTCGCCGGCAGCACGGGCCTGTTGTGGAAGACCGGCCCGCGCCCCGGCGGCAGTCTTTTTCCCGGCGACGCGCTCCAGGTGGCGATGGACCGCCGCTTCGTCAGCTTCATGCGCAGCTACCCCAACCTGATCCCGCTCGGCCCGAAGGCGCTGAAGCGGCTCGAGGATCATGTGACGTCCTTGGCGTTCTCGGATCTCTACGGCTCGTTTGCGGGGCGGGAGATCATTGGCGACGCCAAGGAGCGGGTGGAGGCGTCGTTCGCGCGGTATTGCGAGGCGCTGAAGGGGTAGGGTGGAAGCAGCAAAGAATGGGCGCGCGGGATAGCGCCCCCTTCGCGTGTTCGTGCGCGAGCCTGCTAGACCGCCGTTCGATCCGATTGAGTCAGACCGGCGCTCCAAGGTCTTGCTTGGGACGCATCATGGACCTTGCGTCATTCTTCAGGAACAAAGGCTGTCATCTGCAGTTTACCGGACTGTGCTTGCTCAAGGCTGCACCGCGGTCTTTGTTCCCACTCAGTGGACTATTTGACCGATATCCCGCCGTTCCGTCTCCCAGGAGGAGAACATGGGGCCGACAAAATTCAAATTGCTTGTTTGCTTATTCATTCTGAGCGGCGCCACGCTTGCTCAGGCCCGCTGCCTTTCATCCGTTAGTGAGCTCAAAGCCGGCGATATAAAAGCAAGTTGGCAGGAGACGACTGAGAATGATGGAAAGCCACTGACAATCGTCATCACCGACGGAGCCAGCGGTCTTGTCTACTCGGCCAGCAAAGCCGGTCAGCCGTGGCTGACCGGGGAAGCGTCCGTCTGTCGTTCTGGAAATGCGACAAAGATTACCTTGAGCAATACCAAAGCCACCGGCAACGTCCCGATGCTTGCAAGGATGGCGCTGCCCTCCACGCAGTCGGCCTATATTGTCAACGACCAGATCAAACTGGCAAGCGGCGCATGGGGTGGAACTTTCGTCGGCCGTTAATTGCAGGTGGTGTGGCATCAGGACGTCCATAGGGTTAGGGAGGCAGATATCGCCCTCTCGCTCCACTCCTCCTGAGGTCTTTGCATGCCATAGCGCGAAGGCGGGAACCTCAGGCAGAAAGGGACGCCCCCGGAAATATCACGCACCTCGCCGCCCATCCTGACAGAAACCGTCCTACCTGCATGTTGGGATCATTCCAGGAAAGAGGAGGGAAGCCATGAAGATCACTGTCGAGACCACCGTCGCCGCGCCGATCGCCGAGGTCTGGCACGCCTATGTGACGCCGGAGGATATCAAGGCGTGGAACGCCGCGTCCGACGACTGGCACACCACGGCGGCCAGCGTCGATCTCACCGAGGGCGGGGCGTTCTCGTCGCGCATGGAGGCCAAGGACGGCAGCATGGGCTTCGACTTTGCCGGCACCTACACCAAGATCGTGCCGCAGGAGCGCATCGAGTTCGCGTTCGGCGACCGGACGGCGCAGGTGGCGTTCATGCCGCGGCCCGAGGGCGTCGTCGTGCGGGTGACCTTCGACGCCGAGACGGAATATACCGAGGAGCAGCAGCGCGCCGGCTGGCAGGCGATCCTCGACAACTTTGCCCGCTACGTCGAGGGAAAGCGTCCATCATGAGCACGCTCGCCCTGTTCGCCACCATCGCGGTGATCCACCTCTTGGCCGTCGCCAGCCCTGGCCCGACGCTGATGGTGGTGATGAGCCAGTCGGTGGCCGGTAGCAGGCGCTCGGGCTTCCTGGTGGTGGCCGGCGTGGTGATGGCAACGCTCACCTGGTCGAGCGTGACGGCGGCCGGCCTCGGCGGCGTCATCGCCCGCTTCGGGTGGCTGTATTTCGGGCTGAAGCTGGTCGGCGCCGCCTATCTCAGCTGGCTCGCCTGGGGGCTGCTCAAGGGCGTTTTCCAGGGCAAGGCGGTGGGGTTTGACACGTCGCGGCCAGTGCTGAGTGGGGGAAGGGCGCTGCGCGCCGGCTTCCTCACCACCATCTCCAACCCCAAGGTGGCCGCCTACTATGCGAGCTTGTTCGGTGTGGTGATCCCGGCCAGCGCGCCGACGGCGGTGTTCGCCGGCGCCATCGCGACGGCGGTGCTGGTGTCGGTGGCCTGGTGGAGCGCGGTGGTCCTGCTGTTCGCCCTGCCGGCGGTGCAGCGGGGATACGCGCGGGCAAGGCGGTGGATGGATGCGGTGATGGGGGCGCTCTTGCTGGCGCTGGCGGGACGGCTGCTGTTCAGCCGGTGAGATGGGGATTGGGCGGGTGGAGATCTATATGGGCCGCTCGCCCTTTCTGCCTGAGGTCCTCGCTTTCGCAAGGATGACAGGAGAATTATATATAGGAAACAGGCGGATAGCGCTTGCGCACCGTACCCGGGGCAAATTCCCGGGCAAGCAGGTGCAATATTTCCGATCTCGCATGTGCGAGATTAAGCGATTTCAAGTACTTGGTGGGCATTGCCACCGTCTTCCAAGCGGAGTTTTTCAAGCTTGCCCGGGAATTTGCCCCGGGTACTTGCGCACCTTCATAGATCGTCTCTCGCGGTTCCGGTGGTGCCGCAGGGGAGCTAGCGAGGAGCTTGCGAGCGGCTAACCGGTTTTCCCCCTTTATATCATGCTGTCATCCTTGCGAAAGCGAGGACCTCGGGCAGGATGGGGCGAGGGGGAGCTATCGGGCTTTCAAACGCCCGAGGGAGCCTGATATGGGCCGAAGCGTCTTCTCGTCCTGAGGTCCTCGCTTTCGCAAGGATGACAGTCCTATATAGAGGGGAAAACGGTTAGCCGCTCGCTAGCTCCCCTGCGGCAGCACCAGAACCGCGAGCGACGACCTGCGAGAGTGCGCAAGCGCTATCCGCCTGTTTCCTGTATATAATACTGTCATCCTTGCGAAAGCGAGGACCTCGGGACGAGAAGGCGATGAGGGTTGTATCCGGCACCATCTGTGCGTGAAGCCCGATGTCAACGGTCGGTTTCAGTGCATCCAGACGTTGCCGCCGTGGTCTTGCCCGAGTCCTTTGGGCGAATTGTCTACTTCCGAAAACAAGATTATGAAGTGTCCGGCTATCGGGATTTACCCGTAGGGCGCCGTTTGGTCTGACGGAACCGGACCGGCGCTCCGGGCTGGTGCCCCATGTGACTTCGCGGAGGACGGATTAGGGCAGGAGGAATTTCAGAACGTCGTGGCCAACGCTTCTCGAGGAGGAAAAGCGTGGACAGGTCAGATGAACTTCACGCACGGCACATCCGGGACACGCTGGCCGCCGGCGGAGCGGTCCGCTCGGTTGTTGCCGCCTCATGGCACCGGTCGCAGGAGCTGCACAAGCTCGATCCGACGGCGCCGCGCCCGCCCGTCTGGCGGTTGACTGATGAGGAGATCACGCTGGCACGGCAGCCGCTGGAGCCGTTGATCGCCTGTGCGATCAGTGCCATGGACCGCCTGCATGCCGCCGTCGGCGGCGTCGGCTGCTGCGTGCTGCTGGCCGATCGCAATGGCGTGCCGCTCGAAAGGCGGGGCGCGGCCGGCGACGATGCCACCTTCAGCCAATGGGGCCTGTGGATCGGCACCCAGTGGAGCGAAGGCAGCCAGGGCACCAATGGCATCGGCACCGCGATCGCCGAGCAACGCCCGGTGACCATCCACCGCGACCAGCATTTCTTCAGCCGCAATGCTCTCCTGAGCTGTACCTCCTCGCCGATCCACGATGCCGACGGCCAACTGGCGGCGGTGATCGACGTCTCCTCCTGCCGGGCCGATCTGACCGAGGGCTTCCTGACGCTGATCGCCCAGTCGGTGATCGACGCGGCGCGGCGCATCGAGTGCGATCTGTTTCGCCGCGCCTTCCCCGGCAGCCGCATCGTTCTGGCGCCTTCGCCGGAGGGACGGGCCGATGCGCTGGTGGCCGTCGACGGGCACGACCTGATCGTCGGTGCCACCCGCGCCGCCCGGCAGCTTCTCGAGCTAAGCGCGGCGGACATCAACGGGCGCACCCCGATCGGCGATCTAATCGCCCGAGAGCGCGAGGCCGACGACCTCGCCGCCGGCGAGCGCGCGGTGGTCCAGCGCGCCTTGGCGCGGGCGCACGGCAACGTGTCGCATGCCGCCGAGTTTCTCGGCATCAGCCGCGCCACGCTGCATCGGAAGCTGAACAAGCTCGGGTTACATGAGCAGCGGATGGTCCACGCTTAGGCTGATCCACATCCCCTCATCCGACTGTCGCAGAACTGCGACACTGGCAGCCCGCCGTCGTGGTGGGCCGGCTGGATATTGGGTTTTGCGTACGCAACTCTCCTGACAGCGCGATGAACGCGCGACATGTCTGGGAGGACAAAATGACGTATCAGAGCACAGTCAAGGCCGCAGATCTGCCGTTCCGGACCAAGTATGGCAACTACATCGGCGGCGAGTTCAAGGACGCGCTGAGCGGGCGCACCTTTGACAACCTGTCGCCGATCACCGGCCAGAAGCTCTGCGAAGTGGCGCGTTCCGAGGCCGCCGATATCGAGCTGGCGCTGGATGCCGCCCATGCGGCGCGCGAGGCGTGGGGCAAGACCAACGTTGCCCAGCGCGCCTATATCCTGAACCGCATCGCCGATCGCATGGAAGAAAATCTTCAGCTGCTGGCGCTGGCCGAGACCTGGGACAACGGCAAGCCGATCCGCGAGACCATGGCCGCCGACATTCCGCTGGCCATCGACCATTTCCGCTATTTCGCGGGCTGCCTGCGCGCGCAGGAAGGCACGCTGTCCGAAATCGACCACGACACCATCGCCTATCATTTCCACGAGCCGCTCGGCGTGGTCGGCCAGATCATTCCCTGGAACTTCCCCATCCTGATGGCCGCCTGGAAGCTCGCTCCGGCGCTCGCCGCCGGCAACTGCGTGGTGCTGAAACCGGCCGAGCAGACGCCGGCCTCGATCCTCGTGCTGATGGATCTCGTCGGCGACCTGCTGCCGCCCGGCGTGCTCAACGTCGTCAACGGCTTCGGCCTCGAGGCGGGCAAGCCGCTGGCCTCCTCGCCGCGCGTCGCCAAGATCGCCTTCACCGGCGAGACGTCGACCGGCCGGCTGATCATGCAGTATGCCGGCCAGAACCTCATCCCGGTGACGCTGGAACTCGGCGGCAAGTCGCCCAACATCTTCTTTTCCGACGTGATGGCCGAGGATGACGACTTCTTCGACAAGGCCATCGAGGGCTTCGTGATGTTCGCCCTCAACCAGGGCGAGGTCTGCACCTGCCCGAGCCGCGCCCTGATCCAGGAAAGCATCTACGAGAAGTTCATGGAACGCGCGCTCGCCCGCGTTCACGCCATCAAGCAGGGCAGCCCGCTCGACCCGGAGACGATGATCGGCGCCCAGGCGTCCGAGGAGCAGATGAACAAGATCCTCGGCTACTTCGACATCGGACGCGAGGAAGGCGCCCAAGTGCTGACGGGCGGCACGCGCGCCCACCTCGGCGGCGATCTTGAAGGCGGCTACTACGTGACGCCGACCGTCTTCCACGGCAACAACAAGATGCGCGTGTTCCGGGAAGAGATCTTCGGCCCGGTGGTCTCGGTCACCACCTTCAAGGACGAGGACGAAGCGCTGGAGATCGCCAACGATACGCTCTACGGCCTCGGGGCCGGCGTATGGAGCCGCGACGCCAACCGCCTCTATCGCTTCGGCCGCAACATCCAGGCCGGCCGCGTATGGACCAACTGCTACCACGCCTATCCGGCCCACGCGGCCTTCGGTGGCTACAAGCAGTCGGGCATCGGCCGCGAAACCCACTCGATGATGCTCGACCACTATCAGCAGACCAAGAACCTCTTGGTGTCGTATAGCCCCAAGAAGCTCGGCTTCTTCTAGAGCCTGAGGGGAATTCTACTGGGGTGGGCATCTCTGGGCATCCGCTTTATCCGAAAAGTCTGCAACTTTTCGGGCGGATGCCTTGGGCTTAGTCTTCTGCGCTTCCGGTGCTCACGGACAGGAAGTCCGCTGCGCTCCGGTTCTCGAAGCCGTCGCCATCTGCCGCGCCCCAGCGAATTTCGCTTCAGGCTCTGGTCGCGAACATGAGAAGCGCCGATCCGGGTGACCCGGGTCGGCGCTTCAAGCTGTTGGTGGGGGGGGGGACGCTATATCCGCCGCTCGCCTCCTTCTGCCCGAGGTCCTCGCTTTCGCAAGGATGACAAATCTATATTTAGGGACAAGCGGTTAGACTGGTGCCGTTATCTGTCGCGCTGGCAGGTAGGCTCCCCTCACTATCACGCTGTCATCCTTGCGAAAGCGAGGACCTCAGGACGAGAGGCGCGATGGCCGATATCAGGCGGCATTGGTGATGGGAGCGCTATATCGACATCGCACTCTGTCCTGCCCGAGGTCCTGGCCTGCGCCAGGATGACAGCTTGATGGTGAGGGGAGATCGTTCTGCGAGCGACGAGCGCTGCGCTATCTTTCTGTTTCATATCAATGAAGTGTCATCCCGCGCAGGCCGCTTGAATTCACGTGTGAATTCAAGGTGGACCTCAGGACGAGAAGGTGATGAGGCACATATCAAAGCATCATCTTCTCGATCCTTGCTTCACGCCCTTCGGACGATGCCCTGTTCTTCAGACTCCCATGCAGGATTGACTTTCATCCGGCAAAATACCGACGCAGTGGATAGTGATGGATCGATATATTTTTCAATGTTACATCTTCCAACGCGGCTGCAAAACGAATGGTTTGTAGTGTTTCGGCACTGCAAAGTCTTGTTCGAAAGGCATTCCGCTTGAAAAGCGTAAATATCAATCCACCGGATGAGGAGAGGCAGACCGGTCTTCGCAGGAGGAGTTACTATGTTTAGTAAAGCCGTTATTGCATTCGCGCTGGGCACTCTGATGGCCGGCGCGGCTCTTGCCGCCGATGCCTCCAAGCTGATTCTCCCGGGTGACATCACGCTCGCGCAAGCCGACAAGGCCATCGACGCAGCCAAGGCCAAGGCCAAGGCGCAGGGCACGCTGATGAACATCGCCATCGTCGATGCCGGCGGCAACCTGAAGGCTTTCGCCCGCATGGAAGGCGCCTTCCTCGGCAGCGTCGACATTTCGATCAAGAAGGCCAAGACCGCCCGCTTGTTCAACATGCCGACCAAGGACCTCGGCGCGCTCGCCCAGGTTGGCCAACCGCTCTACGGCATCGAAGTCACCAACGACGGTCTCGTGATCTTCGGCGGTGGCGAGCTGATCAAGGACAAGGATGGCGTCATCATCGGCGCGATCGGCGTGTCCGGTTCGTCAGTCGAGGATGACATGGCCGTTGCCCAAGCCGGTGCCGCCGGCGCCAACTGATCATCACTCTCGCATCAATCGTGGCCGGCCCGATACGTTCGGGCCGGTTTTCTTTTGATAAGCGAAAAAGGGGAGCGCTGGGCGCCCCCCTTTCATAAGCTCGACAACAGCTGGTTTTCAGCCGATCAGGCTGTTGAGCGTCAGTACGCCGGCCAGGCCCACCAGTGACACGATGGCGCAGAGCAGCGACCAGGTGCCGAATGTTTCCTTCATGGAGAGGCCGAAGGATTCCTTGACCATCCAGAAGCCGGCGTCGTTGACGTGGCTGAAGGTGGCGCTGCCGGCGCCGGTGGCCAGCGTGATCAGTGCCAGGTTGACGTCGGGGTGCGAGGCCAGCATGGGGGCGACGAGGCCGACCGTGGAGATGGCCGCCACCGTGGCCGAGCCGAGGGCGACGCGCAGGATGGCGGCGACCACCCAGGCGAACACCAGCGGCGAGATGGAGCTGCCGGCGAACAGGGCGGCGACATAGGTGCCGACGCCGCCGTCGATCAGCACCTGCTTCAGCGCGCCGCCGCCGCCGATGATCAAGAGCATCATGCCGATGTCCTTGGCCGCGTCGGCGCAGAAATCGGTGATCTTCTCGATCGGCATGCCGCGCTTGAGGCCCATGGTGTAGGTGGCGAAGAACAGCGAGATCAGCATGGCCACCGAAGCGTCGCCGACAAAGCGGATGACGGAGAAGGCGGTGCTGTCGGGCAGGCCCATCGACGACTTGATGATGGAGATGATGGCGGCGACCGACATCAGGATCACCGGCAGCATGGCGGTGAGCACCGAGATGCCGAAGGGCGGTGTCTTGTCGAGCGAGGGCAGCTTGTCGCTGCTGTCGATGGCGCCGTGCGAGATCTTCTCATAGGCCGACGGCACGATCTTCCTGGAGATAACCGTGAAGATCGGGCCGGCCAAGAGCACCGAGGGGATGGCGATCAGGATGCCGTAGAGCAGCACCGTGCCGATGTCGGCATGGAACTCGCCGGCCACCACCGTCGGGCCGGGGTGCGGCGGCAGGAAGGCGTGGGCGGTGATCAGCGCGGCCACCATGGGCGTGCCGAGATACATCACCGGCACCCTCAACTGGCGGGCCATGGTGAGCACGATGGGGATCAGCAGCACGACGCCCACTTCGAAGAACAGGGCGATGCCGATGATGAAGGACGAGACGACGACCGCCCACTGGACGTTCTTCGGACCGAACTTGTCGATCAGCGTCACGGCGATGCGCTGGGCGCCGCCGGACTCGGCGATCAGGCGGCCGAGCATGACGCCGAGGCCGAAGATCAGCGCGATGTGGCCGAGCGTGCCGCCGATGCCGCTTTCGATGGATTTCACCACCTTGTCGATCGGCAGGCCGAGCACCAGCGCCACGGCAAACGACACCAGGATCAGCGAGGCGAAGGCGTTGATCCTGAAGCGCATGATCAGGATGAGCAGCGCGGCGATACCCACGGCAACAATCAGAATTGGCATGTTTTCCCCCTCTTGAATGGAAAGCCGATGTGCCGGCACCTCCGGCCGGGCAGCAAAATCGGCGTGCAAAGACCCTTGCCCGTCGCGACAGCGGCGAGCCGGTGAGATGCGCTGTTGGCTGAAAGGGCCGGGTTGCTCGTCCGGCCCTTCGCATCGGCACGCGCCCGAAGGCGGTTCCGAGTTCCTCCCCGCCGACGGGTGTTCCGCCGACGGTCAATTCGCTGGATTAGGCAATGATCTTCAGGGCGTCGGCGAAGAAGTTGGGGCCACCGAAGTTGCCGGACTTCAGCGCCAGACCCATGGCCGGCCCGTCGCCGACCGTGAACAGCGCCGGCACGCCGGGGGCGATTTCCGGGCCGATCAGGAAGGCCTTGAGGCCGAGGCGATCGACCACCGCGCCGGAGGTCTCGCCACCGGCGATCACCAGACGGCGGACGCCGCGCGCCACCATGGCTTCGGCCAGCGCCGCCATGGCCGCCTCGATGGCGTGGCCGGCCCGCTCGCGACCGTGCCGCGACTGGATGCGGCCGACCGTGTCGGCATCGGCGCTGGAGGCGATCAGCACCGGGCCGCTGGGCAGGCGCTCGCCGGCCCAGGCAATCGCCTTCTCGACGGCGCTGCCGAGCGACAGCACGTCCTCGACGTCGAGCGGCAGCACCGGCATGACCGCCTTGGCTTCCTCGATCTGGGCCAATGTCGCCCGCGAGCAGGAGCCGGCGAGGCAGACGGCGGGGCCGCCGATGCCGGTGCTGGCAGCGCTCTTGGTGCCCTTGGCGCGGCCATCGGCCACATAGGCACGGGCGAGGCCGATGCCGATGCCGGAGGCGCCGACCGACAGCCTGGTGCCGACGGCGACGCGGCCGATGATCTCAAGCTCCGCCTCGGTGATGGCGTCGATGATGGCGGTGCCGACGCCTTGCGAGGCGAGAACGGCGCGCCGCCGCTCGATGCTGTCCTTGCCGGCGGCCACCGTCTGCAGGTCGATCAGCCCGACCGGGCGGCGGCTCTGGCGGCCGAGCACGCGGACGAGGTCGGCGTCGTGCATCGGGTTGAGCGGATGGTCCTTCAGCGGGCTTTCGTTGAGCGGCCGATCGCCGACGAACAGGTGCCCCTGATAGACGGTGCGCTTGTTCTCGGGGAACGACGGGTTGACCAGCGCCACGCTCTCGCCGGTCAGCGCGGCGAGCGCGTCGGTGACCGGGCCGATGTTGCCCTGGTCGGTGGAGTCGAAGGTCGAGCAGATCTTGAACAGGATGTGCTCGGCGCCGCGGCCGCGCATCCAACTGGCCGCGTCGACGGATTTCTCCACGGCGGCGGCCGGTTCGATGGAGCGGCTTTTCAGGGCGACGACGATGGCGTCGACCTCCGGCAGGTCCAGATCGGCCGGCACGCCGATGGTCTGGATGGTGGACAGGCCGTTGCGCGTCAGGGCGTTGGCAAGGTCGGACGCGCCGGTATAGTCATCGGCGACAACGCCGAGGAGAAGCGACATGATGGGTCCTTTCAGCGCTGTCCGACGTAGGGGGCGAACCAGCTAAGGCCGGCTTCGGTGACGCCGGCCGGGCGATACTCGCAGCCGACGAAACCGGCGTAGCCCAGGCGGTCGAGTTCGGCGAACAGGAAGCCGTAGTTGAGCTCGCCATCCGACGGTTCGTTGCGCGCCGGCACCGAGGCGATCTGGATATGACCGACGAGCGGCATCAGGGCGCGCAGCGCCATGGTGACGTCGCCATGCATGATCTGGCGGTGGTAGATGTCGAACTGCAGCTTGAGGTTCGGCAGGGCGAGGTCGTTGATCAGGTCGACCGCCCAGGCGAAATCGTTGAGGAAGTAGCCGGGCATGTCGCGGCCGTTGATCGGCTCCAGCACCAGATCGAGGCCGACCTCGCCGAGCCGGTTGGCGGCGGTCTTGACCGCCTCGCGATAGGCCTTGGCGTGGGCCGGATTGGCGCGGTCGCCGATGCCCGACATCAGATGCACGCGCTTGACGCCGGTGGCCAGCGCATAGGGCAGGGCGGTTTCGACGCCGGCCTTCAGCTCGGCAAAGCGATCCGGCAGGCAGGCGATGCCACGCTCGCCGGCCGCCCAGTTGCCGGGCGGCAGGTTGAACAGCGCCTGCGTCAGCTTGTTGCGGGTCAGACGTTCGGCGATGGCGTCGACCGGGAAGTCATAGGGGAACAGATATTCGACGGCGGTGAAGCCGGCGGCGGCCGCCCGATCGAAGCGATCGAGGAACGGCACCTCGTTGAACATCATGGTGAGGTTGGCGGCAAAGCGCGGCATCGTCCCGTCTCCTCAGCTTTTGGCGGTGGGCAGGCTGACGCCGGCCAGCTGGGCATAAATCTTGGCGACGGCGCTGTCATCCTCGCGGCCGAGGCCCGAGCCGGAGGCGGCGAGGAACATCTGCAGCGCCGAGGCGGCGACGGGCACCGGATACTTGGCGCCGCGCGCCATGTCCTGGATGATGCCGAGATCCTTGACGAAGATGTCGACGGCGCTCTTGGGGCTGTAGTCGCCGTCGAGCACATGCGGCACGCGGTTTTCGAACATCCAGGAATTGCCGGCCGAGGCGGTGATCACCTCGTAGACCTTGTGGAGGTCGAGCCCCTGGCGGGCGGCCAGCGTGATCGCCTCGCAGGCGGCGGCGATGTGGACGCCGGCGAGCAACTGATTGATCATCTTGAAGGCGGCGCCGGTGCCGGCGCTGTCGCCGAGTTCATAGAGCTTGCCGGCCATGGCATCGAGGGCTGGGCGGGCCTTGGCGAAGGCGGCGGCCGAGCCGGAGGCGAGGATGGTCAGCTGGCCGGCGGCCGCCTTCACGGCGCCGCCGGAGATCGGCGCGTCGAGATAGAGCCGGCCGGTGGCTTCCAGCCGAGCGGCGAGGCGACGGGCGATTTCCGGGTCCATGGTGGCGGCGGAGACGAAGACGGCGCCGGGCGCCATGGTTTCGGCGGCGCCATGCTCGCCGAACAGCACGCCCTCGGTCTGGGCGGCGTTGACCACCACGGAAATGACCACGTCGGCACCGCGCGCCGCCTCGGCCGGGTTGGCGGCGGCCTTGCCGCCGGCCTCGACCAGCTTGGCGACAGAGGCGGCGACCACGTCGCAACCTGTGACGGCGATGCCCTCGCGCAGAAGCGACAAGGCCATGCCGAGGCCCATCGAGCCGAGGCCGATGACGGCGGCCGTTGGTTTGGAAGTGTTGGTCATTTGATTACCTGCTGGATTGGAATGGGCGTGCGGGATCGATCATGATCGGCGCGCTGCCCGCGTAAGTGCCTGACCCAAAACTCTACTGGTACGGGCATCTAGCTTCGATTTCTGCGCTTCCGGTGCTCACGAACCTTATGTTCGCTCCGCTCCGGTTCTCGAATTCATCGCTATCTGCCTCGCCCCAGCGAGTTTTGGGTCGGGCACTAAGACCCTGGAAAAAAGGATAAGCGTCGGCGGCCCGTGGCAACGGCGCGCGCTCTATCGAAGTCGTGGCAAGACGGCGGGCCGGTTACGGCGGGTGAACGAACACCGTGGGCATATGGACTCCTCCAACTCCTCATCTGCCGGCGCTGTCCCATGCGAGGTCTCCTCCAGGCATGGAATCGCTGCTGTGGCAGCGCTGCCAACGTTGATAGCACCACTTGGCAGCGCTGCCAATACGTTTTGGCAGCGCTGCCACAAATTTCTTGCATCGATTGCCGAACGGGGATTATGGTCCGCTTGAGATAGGGGAGGCGGTGAGGAATGGCTCCGCAAGACAATGCCGAGGGCGCGGGCGACCGTCCGCCGCCGATCACGCTGGCCGACGTGGCGCGCGAGGCCGGAGTGGGCGAGAGCACGGTGTCGCGGGTGCTGCGCGGCAAGGGTTCGGTGTCGGACGAGGCGCGCCAGCGGGTGCTGCAAACGGTGCGCCGGCTCGGCTACGTGCCCAACCGCATCGCTGGCACGCTGGCTTCGACCGGCTCGCGTCTCGTCGCGCTGGTCATCCCCTCGATCACCAACATCGTGTTCGCCGACGTGCTCTCAGGCGCTTCGCCGACGCTGACCGGCGCCGGCTATCAGGCGGTGTTCGCGGTGACCGACTATGACCCGAAGGCCGAGGAAGATCTGATCGAGTCCATGCTGGCGTGGCGGCCGTCGGGGCTGATCGTCGCCGGCCTCGAGCACACGCCGCGCGCCTTCGCCATGATGCGCGGCGCCGGCATCCGCATTGCCGAGATCCTCGATACTGACGCCGAGGGCATCGACATCGTGGTGGGCTATTCCAACCTCGACGCCGGCCGGGCGAGCGCCCGCTTCCTCGCCTCGCGCGGCAAGCGGCGCATCGGCTATGTCGGCCACGATCTCGCCCGCGACAAGCGCGGCGCCAAGCGCTACCAGGGCTTCTGCCAGGCGTTGGCCGGGCTCGGCATGCATGTGGCCGACGCCGAGATCGTGCCGGCGTTGTCGTCGATCGAACTCGGCCGCAACGGCCTCGCCGTGCTGCTCGACCGGACGCCCGATCTCGACGCCGTCTATTTCGCCAACGACGATCTGGCGCTCGGCGGCCTGTTCCACTGCATGGCCAAGGGCATTTCCGTGCCGGGGCAGCTGGCGCTGATGGGCTACAACGGGCTCGACGTCGCGCGCCTCGCGCCGCAGCCGCTGGCCACCATTCGCACGCCGCGCCGGCTGATCGGCGAGATGGCCGCCCGGCTCGTCTGCTCGGACGAGCCGTCTGGGATTTACGATGTTGGGTTTGAACTGATCGAGGGCGCGACGGTTTAGTTCACTCGCCCTCCACCAGTTTCCACGCATTCGCTTCAACCGAAAGGTCTCGCGACTTTTCGGGATGATCTGTTACGTCCGGAGGAAAGCTGAAATGTCCGAAGACCGCCTGCGCCAGGAAATGTGCAAGCTCGCCAAGTCGCTGTTCGACCGTGGGCTGACGCCGGGTTCGTCCGGCAACCTGTCGGTTCGCCTCGACGATGGCGGCTGGCTGGTGACGCCGACCAACGCCTCGCTCGGCTTTCTGGAGCCCGAGCGCCTGTCGCGGCTCGATGCCGCGGGCAAGCACTTGAGCGGCGACAAGCCGACCAAGGAAATCCCGCTGCACGCCGCCGTCTACGAGAGCGATCCCAAGGCCAAGGCCGTGGTGCACCTGCACGCGACCTATTCGGTGGCGGTGTCGATCCTGCCGGGCCTCGACCCCACCAACATGCTGCCGCCCTTGACGCCCTATCAGGTGATGCGCTGCGGCTGCATTGCCCGCCTGCGCTACCATCGCCCCGGCGATCCCTCGGTCGCCGACGCCATCCGCGGGCTCGGCGGCAAGCACAGCGCCATCCTGCTCGCCAACCACGGCCCGGTGGTGTCCGGCCCGAGCTTCGAAGCAGCGGTGTCGGCGGCCGAGGAGCTGGAGGAAAGCGCCAAGCTCTACATGCTGCTGAGGAATGCCAACCCGGCGCTGCTCACGAGAGATCAGATCGACGATCTGGTGACCACCTTCAAGCTGCCGCCGATGCCGGCGTGAGGGGACGGAGCACTATATCAGCCGATCGCTCCATCCTGCCCGAGGTCCTCGCCTGCGCGAGGATGACAGGAAAATTATATAGAGGAAACAAATACATAGACGCGAATTTCGGTCCCATAGGGTTGTCATCAACTCTGTTGCGCATCGAGGTCTCTCCGTCTTGCAGTGAGGATGACGGTTTGATGGAAACCGAAAGCCCACGCGAGCGGCTATTTCTTTGTTTTTTATATATAAATTGTCATCCTCTGCGCAGGCAGAGGACCTCGGGCAGGATGGAGCGATCGGCTGATATCGCGCTCAAGGCACGCGGGGAGCCTTATGCGACCCTCATTGACGTCTCGTCCCGAGGTCCTCCGCCTGCACGAGGATGACAGATTTATATTTATAAGCAAATACTTAGTCGCTTCTCGCTCCTTATCAAACCGTCATTCTCCGCGTAGGCGGAGGACCTCGGGCCGGAAAGGGCGACGAGGGAGATATATCAGGGGCCCTGGGGAGAGCGAGGTCGCCTATCAGGCGTCGCTAAGCGATGTTCGCCCTCACCCTGTCGCCAGGGCGAACATCATGCGGGGCGGCGACCATATAGCCGTGGCGCCGGCGAGGTCGTGGACGGCCAGCCTTCACCCGCCCTTGCCGAACCAGAAATCCAGTTCGCGCAGGCGGCGTTTGTCGTAAGGCTGGGTGGGGTCGGCGATTTGCCATTTGTCGTGGTTGGCAAGACCGGACCACTTGGGCTTGCCGGCCTGCTTTCCCACCGACTGCCGCCAGCGGTATTGGGCGTAGATCTCCATGATCTTGCCGGCGTATTGGCTGGCCAGCGCGCTGTTGCCCTTGATGATCAGCAGGTTCTCGTCGTTGACGCCGCTCGCCTTGGGGCCGAGGTTGTGCGAGCCGGTGATCACCACGGGATTGTCGCCGTAAGGGTCGATCACCACCACCTTGCTGTGGACCATGGCGTGGGCGCGCGGCAGCTTCAAGAGTTCCTTTTTCCAGTATTTGAGGGCGCCGGGGATGGCGGCCGGCAGCACGACGTCGGCGTTGGCCTCGATGCGCTCGCCGCGATTGAACAGCACGACGGGGTTCTTGTTGGTGCCGGGGTTCTGGTTGACCACGCCCTGGATGTAGAGGTCCGGCTTGTAGTTGGGGCTGCCGGGCGAGGCGAGTTCGATGATGTCGTTGAGAAGCGTGCCGCGCGGGCCGGGGTTGAACATCAGGAACAGGATGCCGTCCTTGGCTTCAGCGATCAGCGCGCCGGCTTCTTCGAGGTCGAGGCCGCCGCGCAGCGGCGTGAACCACAGCGTCGTCCCCTTGGGGCTGTTGGGGGCGCTGCCGGTCGTCTTCGGCTTGCCGTTGGCCTTGTAAAGTCGGTTGGGCGTCGAGTCGCCGGCATCGACCAGGGCGTGCCATTGATCGAGATAGAACTGGGCGAGGTCAGGGTTGCGGATCAGCACCGCGTTGTTGGCCTGGGTGCAGAGGCCGGTGGTCGTCCAGTTGGTGCTGCCGGTCCAGACGGCCTCGGGCTTGCCATCGGCGTCGGTCAGCACCAGGAACTTGTTGTGGGCGAGCGCCCGGGGCGCGCTCATCCGGTCGTGCAGGTCGACGCCGCTGAGCGCGGCGCGCGCGTCGGCGTTCTCGTCCTCGCCCTTTTTTGCGACGCTGCCATTGCCGAGGACGATGTGCGCCCGCTTTTTCAGCGCCTTGAGGAGGGGGATGAGTTCGGGGTCGTTCAGCTCGAACAGCGCGGCGTAGACGTTGGCTTTGGTATTGGCGGCCTCGGTCAGCAGGCGCACCAGCGCGTCGCGGATGGGACCGGCGAGGAACTGGCGGATCTTGCTGTCAGGATCGGCGATCTCCTTTTCCAGCTTTTGCGAGGGTTGTTCGTCGGGCAGCAGGCGGCTGAGCCATTGGCTGGCGACGATGCCGCGATTGAAGAAGGCGGCGGCGTGGCCCTCGGTCTCGGCGCCGATCGCCACCGGCGTGCTCCAGTCGGAGGCTTGGTCGAGCGCTTCGGTCAGCGCCGTTTCCAGGCCGACCATGGGCACCACGCGGTAGGCCACCTTGTCGCCGGGGCTGACGGCGAAATCCGACCAGAGATACTTCTGGATCGGCCATTCGGTGGTGGGGCGGCGCGTGCCCTCGGGAACGTTCGGGCCATCGGCAAAGCCGACCCAGCTGGCGACGAGTTCCTCGCGAAAGCCGTCGGCATCGGTTTCAGGGACGGTGTTGGGGCTGGTGGCGCTGCCGGGGGCGCGCTTGATCCGGCGCCGCAGGGCAAAGCCCCTGCAGTCGGCGATGAAAGGCGACCGCCAGGCGATGAAGGCGCTGTCGACGCCGGGATGAACGATGAGTTCGACGGACATGTTTGCCCCCGTTCGCGCGCAGTCTGTCGAGCCGAGCTTGGGGCCAATTCCGGAAGACGCTCGATGACGCGCGTTCGGCCCCTCAATCGGCCCATCATAGACCAGACGCGTGACAACCAAAAGGACGCATGACGCGACCATCATACCGCGTTCCGTGAGCCCTGGCTGGTCTCCACCAGATGCTCGCGCAGCCATCGATGGGCCGGGTCGTCGTGGCTGCGCGGATGCCAGGCGGCATAAAGGCTGAAGCCCTGCGCCTTGAAGGGCAGGTCGAAGAGGTCCACCCGATCGGCGAAGCGGCGGGCCAGGCGCTCGGGCAGGGTGGAGACGAAGTCGGTGTGCTCGACCACCATCGGCGCCAGGATGAACTGGTGCACCGAGAGCGCGACGTTGCGCTTGTAGCCGAGGGGTTCGAGCTGTTCGTCGATGAAGCCGTGGAAGCTGCCGCCGCTGGTGGAGACCAGGACGTGGTCGAGCGCGCAATAGGCGACGAGGTCGAGCGGCCCGGTGCCGCGCGGGTGGCCCTTGCGCTGCACCATCACGTAGGTCTCGTCGATGAGCTTGCGCGCCTTCATGGCCGGCTGGACCATGCGCTCGGAGCCGATCATCAGGTCGATGTCGCCGCGCTCGAGCTGGGTGCCGACGGCCTCGCCGAGCGCGGTCTGGAAGCTGACGCGGATGCCGGGGCCGGCGATCGTCCTGAGGCGCTCGACGAGGGTGAGGCCGAGAACGATGGTGGCGTTGTCGCTGGCGGCGATGGCGAAGCGCCTTGTGTCACGCATCGGATCGAAGCGGACGGGGCGGCGGACGACGGTTTCGAGATCCTTCAGCGCCGCGTGCAGCGGATCGCGCAGCTCCGAGGCCCGGGTGGTCGGCAGCATGCCGCGCCCGGTTTCGGAGGGGACGAGCAGCGGATCGCCGAACACGTCGCGCAATCGGGCGAGCTGGGCGGACAGCGCCGGCTGGCTGATGCCGAGCCGGGCGGCGGCGCGGGTGACGTTCTCCTCCTCGATCAGCACGTCGAGCGAGGCGAGAAGGTTGAGGTCGATGCCCCTCATATCCATGGTGCTTATGCCTCTGATACTGACAATCGATTTCAGCTATATCACGCGGCCCGGTATCCAACACCCATCCGATGTCTGGAGCATTCGCCGACCAGATTGAAACATCTGGTCATCAAGCGAATGCGCCAGATTCATTTGCTGGAGCAGCCGCTTTTCGATCAGGTTGATTCAACCTGATCGGCGGGTGCTCTAGGGAGGGTGTCATGTTCGATCGCTCCGTATCTCTGTCGCTCAATCTTCTGAGCCTTGCCTATTTCGCCATGGGAACGGCATCGCTGGCCGTCGTCGGAACCCTGCCGGCGATGGCCGCCTCGCTGGGGCTCGGCGCCAGCGCCGTGGCCTTTCTCGTTTCGGTGTTCGCCATCACCTTCGCGGTGAGCGCGCCGGCCTTGCAGATCCTGGTCGGCCACTGGCCGCGCAAGCGGCTGGTGCTGATCGGGCTCGCGGTGATGGCCGTGGGCACGCTCGGCACGGCGCTGGCGCCGAACTATCCGCTGCTGTTCGTCTGGCGCGTCGTCACCGCGCTGGGGGCGGCGGCCATCGGCCCGGTGGCGTCGGCGCTGGGCGCCAGCCTGGTGCCGGAGGAACGGCAGGGCCACGCGCTGGCCGTGGTGTTTTCCGGCATGACCATTGCCACGGTGGTCGGCGTGCCGCTCTCGACCTGGCTCGGCAGCGCCCTCGGCTGGCGGCCGACCTTCGCGCTGGTCGGACTGGCGACGCTGGTGATCGCCGGGCTGATCGGCCGCTTCGTGGCCGATAACGGCGCCGGCGCGCCGGTCAGGCTCCGCCACCTCTGGGAGGTGCTGACGCGGCCGGCCCCCGCCTGGGGCATCGCGGTGATGGTGCTGGAGATGGCCGGCCTGTTCGCCACCTACACGGTGATCGCGCCGCTCATCGCCGAACGCTTCGGCGCCGGTGTGGAGACGATTTCGATCGTGCTGATGGTCTATGGCCTTGCCGGCGTGCTCGGCAATTTCCTGGCCCGCCGCATCGCCAAGGTGTGGTCTGCCGACCGGGCGGTGGCGGTGGCGCTTCTCGGGCTGATGATCATGTTCGGCGCGCTCTATGTGGTGCCCGGCTGGCTGCCGTTCGCCGTCGTGCTTCTGGTTTTCTGGGCCATGGGCAGCGACATCTTCATGCCGTCGCAGCAGCGCCGCATGGTGGAACTGGCGCCGGAGGTGCGCGGCCTCGTCCTGGCGCTCAATTCCTCGGCGATCTACGTCGGCATGGCCACTGGATCGTTCGCCGCCGGCGGCCTGCTGCCGCGCCTCGGCGTTGCCGGCCTGCCGCTCGTCTCCGTCGGCTTCCTGGCGCTCAGCCTCCTGGCGCTGCGGCTGTCCCGCCGCGCCGCCGCGATGCCCTGCGACGGCGCCGTGGAAACCGCCTGAATTTCCAACTCCCCCTGAAAGGACAGAACCATGACAACGATCGATATCGCCGCGCGCAACAAGGCCCTGGTCGCCGACTTCTACGCCAAGGTGTGGAACGGGCACGACAGTGCCGCGCTCCCGGATTTCGTGGCCGAGGGCTACATCCAGCACAATCCCAACGTCGGCAACGGCCGGGCGCCGCTTCAAGCCTTCCTCGGGACGATGTTCGAAAGCCTGCCGGAAGCGCGCTTCACCCTGGTGCGGCTGATCGCCGAGGGCGATCTGGTGGTCGCCCACACGCTGTTCCAGGCCAATCCCGCCGACCGTGGCATGGCGGTGGTCGACATCTACCGCGTCGAGGACGGCCGGCTCGCCGAGCATTGGGACGTCAAGGAAGCGGTGCCGGAGGTAAGCGCCAACGGCAACCCGATGGTCTGAGCCTGGCTGGAAATTCTACTGAGACGGGCATCCCTGGCATCCACTTGGTCCGAAAAGTCTTCAACTTTTCGGGCGGATGCCTTGGCTTAGAGTTCTGCGCTTCCGGTGCTCACGGGCTGTTTTCCTAAGACGCAACTCCGGACGCAAAACCGCAGGGCACTTTTGCTGGAGTTGCTCAAAGTCCGCTCCGCTCCGGTTCTCGAACTCGTCGCCATCTGCCCGATACCAGCGAATCTCGAGCCAGGCTCGCGGAGCGCCTGACATTCGCTTGCCTTGCCTTGCCTTGCCTCGCCTCGGGTCCGGATCGGCTTGGCGATCAGGAGGCTTCGAGGTAACTGTTTGCCTCGCACGCCAAGGCGAAGGCGTGGTCGGGCGACAGCGGGCGACCGAGGAGGTAGCCCTGAAGGTGGCTGCAGCCGGCTTCGCTCAGGATTGCCGCCTGCGCCTCCGTTTCCACCCCCTCGGCGGTGCATCGGAGGGCGAGCGTGGAGGCGAGGGCCAGAATGGCCTGGATGATCCCGTGGTTCGACGATCTGTCGAGTCCTTCGACGAAGCAGCGGTCGATCTTGATGCGGTCGATCTTGAAGTCGGTCAGGTATCTCAGCGAGGAATAGCCGGTTCCGAAGTCGTCGAGCGCGACGCCGATGCCCGAGCTTCGGAAATTGCCGAGGATCGCCTGCACCTCGCGTTTCTTGCGAAGCAGTGTCGACTCGGTGATTTCCAGCTCCAGGCGTTCGGCAGGCAGGCCGGAGCCCTGAAGCGCGCGGTAGACCTGCGCTTCCACCGCGCCGTCACGAAACTGGATCGGCGACAGGTTGATGGAGACGAACAGCGATTGCGGCCAGCGGGCGGCGTCGGCGCAGGCCTGTTGCAGCACCCAGGCGCCCAGGCGGACGATCAGGCCGGTCTCCTCGGCGACCGGGATGAACACGTCCGGCGGAACCTCGCCGCGCTCGGGGTGCTTCCAGCGCAGCAAGGCCTCGAAACCGGACAGGCGGTGGCTCTCCGCCTCGAAGATCGGCTGGTAGGCGATGTGGAACTGCTGACGGCTCCAGGCCTCTTCAAGGTCGGTATGCAGCTTGCGGCGGGTTTCGGCGATGCTGGCCAGTTCCGCCGAGAAGATGCGGGCGGCGCCGCGACCGTCGGCCTTCGCCTTGAACAGCGCGAGGTCGGCGCTCTTCAGCAGGGAAACCAGGTCGCGCCCGTCGCGCGGGCTGATGGCCCCGCCGATGGAGTTGGTGATGCTGAGTTGCTGGCCGTCGATCAGGAACGGTCGCTTGATGATGGAGACAATGGCGCCGGCGAACCGCAGGGCGTCGGCCTCGTTGTCGATCTCCATGCGGATGATGGCAAATTCGTCGCCGCCGAGGCGGGCGAGCCGGCTGTCGTTGCCGAGTGCCCCGGTCAGTCTGGCGGCGACGGCTGTCAGCAGCTTGTCGCCGACGTCGTGGCCCAGCGTGTCGTTGATCGTCTTGAAGTAGTCGAGGTCGATGAAATAGAGGGCAAACGGCGGGGCTTCCTCATCGTGTTCCAGGGCTTCCAGCCACTCGACGAGGCGCAGCCGGTTGGCAAGGCCGGTCATCATGTCGGTGCGCGCCTGGCGATACTGCAGGCTGGACTGCCGCCGCTCCCGCCGAAGCTGGCGGCTCCACAGGGCGGTGACGATGACGATGATGGCGCAGATCACCAGCGAGGCGATCAGAATCGGCATGCGCGTCGTCCGAACCTCGTCATCGACGGTCTTGGTGGCGACGCTGACGACGATGGACGCCGGATAGTTGGCGATGCGGCGGACGGCGGTGTAGCGCTCCGTGTCGTCGAGCACGCCGCCGGGGATTAGCCCGCCGCTGATCGGCAGGCCGAACAGGGCTTTCGTGTCGTATTTGGCCGGGTGCCCCGTTGCCGGGGATTCATCGGGAAATGGCGGCGGCGGCGACTGGGCCATCACCGTACCGTCGTCGAGGATGAAGCTGACGAGACTGTCGGCGCCGACGTCGATGCGCGACAGCCGCGTCGAAAAATAGGCCTGGGCCGACGAGGCGTTGACGGTTCCGAGGAACTCGCCCGCCGAATTGGTCAGGCGATGGGCGAGCACCAGGGTGGGGCGACCGGCGATCTTGCCGATCAGCGGCGGGCTGAGATAGGTCGGCTCTCCGGCCGTGCTCTTCAGCGCCTTGAAATATTCCCGGTCGCTGAAATTGAAGAAGGGAACCGGCCAGACACGCGTGTCGGCCAGAGCGCGCCCCGTTTCATCGATCACGGTGAGCGCGTCGAGAAACGCCAGGGCGGAAATGCGCGTGCGCAACACGTCGTTGGACTGCCGGGTCGAAAACTCGGCGGCGAGCCTGCGTTGGTTCTCGATGCCCTTGGAGCGGATGAAGTCCGACAGGCCGATCAGCACCAGTTCCATGGCCTGGAACGAGTGGTTGATCTCGTCGGACATGATCTCGGCGATGTTCGCCTCGATCTTGAGCTGCTTGTCGATCGCCACGGCTCTCAGCTTCGAAGTCATGGAGATCGTGGAGACAACTATAGACAAAATCAAAAGCACATCGATCGCCAGAACGGCGATTTCGATGCACGAAATCGCTCTGTACGTGGATTCTGGCTTTGTTTTACTTATGAGACGCAATTACAGCCATGCCTCATAGAGTGATGTTCTTCTGCTTCGTCATTCTTGCGCGTCGGCGTTCAACGAGCCAGCCGGAAGCGCTCTTTCCTTGCTCCAATATCGGTGGGGCCTGCGCCATCTATTCTAAGATGGATTCCGATCGACGAGTGAAGGTTGCGACCGTCGAACCCGATAGTATTTGCGCGAGCGTAAAAAAATCGTGCAACTTATGACAGCATTGATTGAATATTGTTATTTGTAACTATTTTTTGGATGCCGTCTTGTTGTGATCCCCGCGGACCCGCCGATGGCGCTCCAGCTCCGGTGTCGACAGGCGAAACGCAAACGCAATGCGTCCGGGGAACGGATATTCCCCGGATGAGAGGTTGGTTCCAAGGACGCGGAATAGCCGGCCGAACGGACGAGCCGTTACTGCACGACGCCGCTGGCGTGGGGGCTCTGATCCGGCGCGATCGGGAGCCCAGCCTTCTTCAGTTCGGCGCGGGCCTCCTGGCTCGCCATGGAGAGCAGATAGGCGACGAAGGGCAGGTCGTTGCGTTGCGCCTGCTGGGCCATCCGCTCGGCGAGGGTTGCGATATGGTGGAGCGTCTCCACGGGCGTTCTCGGAAGTGTCGACATGTCCGACCTCCTATCAAAGCTGGGAGCCGTCAGTCGGGCTGGCTCTCATCGCGTAACCAACCCTCAGTAGCAGGCCAAGGTTCCCCCTGCAATCAAACGTGATCGGCCGGGCGCTGCGAAGCGGGCCTTGAAACGGACGATCTCGATGCGCGCGGACCGACAGCCGGCGATCCGGGATGAGCGGATCGGCACCGAAATGGAGCGATCGCGCACCGAAAAGGCTGGCGGACGGTGCTAGCTTTGCGTCACTGTTCAGGCCGGCCTTGCGCCGGCGGACGAGAGGAGACGCGATGATCAATCATGTGATGGTCGGCTCGAACGATATCGAGCGCTCCAAACGCTTCTATGACGCCGTGCTCGGGCTGTTGGGGGCGGGCGCGCCGCTGCGGAGCCCGGCGGCCAGCGGTCCCATGCGCCTGTTCTATCGGCACGACGGCAGCGCGTTCTGCGTCACCGAGCCGATCGACGGCGAGGTTGCCACCCCGGCCAACGGCGGCACCATCGCCTTCAAATGCGCGTCCCCGGAGGTGGTGCGGGCGTTTCACGATATCGCCGTGGCGCATGGCGGCCTGTCGATCGAAGACCCGCCGGGGCTGAGGCACAACGGCGTCGTCGGGCCGGTCTATCTTGCCTATGTGCGCGATCCCGATGGCAACAAGCTCTGCGCGCTGTGCCGGGGGGCGCCATGACGGATAATCTCGAGGTCAAGGGGCCGCGGTCGCGCCCCGGGATCGGCTTCACGGCGGTGGTCGTGCAGCGCAACGACCTGAGGTTCAGCCGGCTGGTCGTCGATCGCCCGACGCTGATCGTGCTCGGCCATGGGACGAAAATCCTGCAGTCGGCTCGGGGGCAATGGTCGGTGAAGGGGGGCGAGGCGATCGCCGTTGCCGGCGGGCAGACCTTCGACGTGACCAACCGGCCGTCGGAGCGGGGCCTCTACGAGGCGCGCTGGCTGGTATGGGACCCTGATATCCTTGAGAGCTTCGAGCGGACGACGCCGGCGGGGCCGGTGCTGGCCGACGCGGCGGCGCTGGGCAAGGTCGACCTCGAATTTGCCGCCGCCTTCGATCGCGCCTGCGAGGCGATCGGCGATACGCGGCGGGTGCCCGACGCGGTGGCGCGGCACAGGGTGACCGAGGTTCTGGTCTGGCTGGCGCTGAAGGGCGTTCGGTTGCCGACGGCGGAAAACCCGACGCTGGCCATCAAGGTGCGGCGGCTGTTCGAGAGCTCGACCGGCGAGCGCTGGACGATCCAGCGGGTGGCGAAACGCCTGGGCGTCAGCGAGGCGACGCTGCGCCGGCGGCTCTCCGCCGAGGGCACGACGGCCGGCGATCTCCTCACCGACGTCCGCATGTCCCAGGCCTTGCTGCTGCTCCAGTCGACCGATCAGGCGGTCAACCGCATCGCGCTGGAGGTGGGCTATGAATCGGCCTCCCGCTTCGCCATCCGGTTTCGCGAGCGCTTCGGCTTTCCGCCCACCGCCATCCGGGGGCATGCCCGCAATGGGGAGGACAGGCCGCGCCGGTCTGCCATATCGGACCGTCAGGCGATGGCTCCCCCTGCCTGAGCCGAAGCATCGGACCGAAAAGTGGAATCCGGTTTTCGGAAAATCCGATGCAACAACAAGGAGCCAGATCGTCATCTTGCGTCCGTCAGGACGCACGACGATCTGGCTTTTGCGGTTTGGTTGCGCCATCCTGACCGGCGGGGTCCGGTTTGCCTTGCGCTGGGATTTGCCATGGATTGAAATCGTTCCGGGCGAGGGAGGCCGCATGAACGCCGCGCCGCTGTTTCTCATGACCTCGCTCGCCCTGGTCGGCAGCCCCGGGCCCAACACGCTGAGCCTGACGGCGATCGGCGCCGCCTTCGGCACCCGCCAGGGCGTGCCCTACATGATCGGCCTCAACCTCGGCATGGTCGTGGTGGTGGCGCTGGTCGGCTCGGGATTGTGGGCGATGATGCTGTCCTCTCCCGGCGTCGCGCCGGTGGTGACGGTGGTCGCCAGCGCCTATCTCCTCTACCTCGCCTTCCGCATCGCCACCGCGCCCCCGCTGGGCGCGACGGCGGTGCCCGGCCGCGCCCCTGGCCTTTCGCCAGGGGTGATGCTGTCGCTCACCAACCCCAAGGCTTACGTGGCGGTGGCGGCGGTGGTGTCGCGCTACACCTTGATGCCGGGCCAGCCGGTGACCGACGAGGTGGTGAAAGGCGCGCTGTTCCTGGCGCTGGTGGTCATCGTCAATGTCGCTTGGCTCGCCGCCGGCTCGCTGCTCGGCCGCACCGTCACCAACCCGAGAGTGGGGCGGCTGGTGAACCTGGGCTTTGCGGGGTTGCTGGTGGTTTCGGTGCTGGCGGCGTTCCTGGCTTGAGGTCGGGGGGAGCGAAGGGTGCTCTATATGCGCCGTTCTCCTCGTTCTGCCTGAGGTCCCCGCCTGCGCGGGGATGACAGATTTATATATATAAAACAAATACATAATCTATCCCTAGATTGTCATCCTCTGCGAAGGCAGAGGACCTCAGGCAGGAAAGGGCGAAGCGCCGGTATAAGGCGCCTTGCCCATTGTCACGCCCCCTGTTCCGCGGTCTTCCGCGGGCACTCGGCGTCGGGCAGGGCGAGGGACAGGAGCGCCAGCGCGATGATGAAGGCGCCGAACCCAGTGGCCGTCTCGGCGAGGCCGATATGGCGGGCGGCGTAGCCGGCGATCATGGCGGGAACGGAGTTGGCGAGGTAGCTTTCGAAGTAGAAGGCCGACATCAGCCCGGCGCGTTCGCTGGCGGTGACGTTGGCGTTGATGCTGCGGATGGCGCCGAGGAAGCCGGCGCCGAAGCCGATGCCGGAGACGAGGGCGCCGGCCATCAGAAGGGTGGGGCTCGCGAGGTAGACGCCGCCGAGGATGACGGCCGTGCCGAGCGACAGCATCAGGCCGCCGGTGGCGAGCCCGGCGCTCGCGGTCTTGTTGCGGTAGGTGACGATGGCGACGGTGCCGGCGAAGGTGAGGGCTGCGACCGCGCCGCCGCCGAGCCAGGTGGTGGCGCCGCCGGACATATCGCGGATCAGCGACGGCATCAGCGACAGGAAGAAGCCGCCGAGTGCCCAGGTGGCGATGTTGAGCGGCGCGACGCGCAGGAAGGCCTTGCGGGCGGCCTCCGGCACGTCGATGCGCGGACGCGGCGACCATCTGGTGGCCGACAGCGAGGCCGCCGTCTCGGCCGACCGGGCGCTGCGCAGCATCTGCACCAGGAACACGGCGATCAGCAGGCCATAGACGAAGCGCAGGGGGGCGGGGGCGACTTGCGCCAGCAGGCCGGAACCCAGCGCGCCGACGCCCATGCCGATCATCGGGGCGATGGAGTTGATGGTGGCGCCGGCCTTGTGATCGATATCGAGCAGGGCGGCGGCCAGCGAGGTGGTGGCCAGCGCCGTGGCAAAGCCCTGAACGAGGCGGGCCGCCAGCAGCCAGCCGCCATCCTGCGCCATGAGGAACAGCGCCATGGCCAGGAGTTCGGCGGCGAGCGCCAGCACGATCACTGGCCGCCGGCCCCAATGGTTGGACAGCGCGCCGAAGAACAGCAGCGTCGTCAGCAGCGCCGCCGCGTAGACGGCGAAGATGACGGTGATCATGAGGGCGGAAAAGCCCCAGGCTGCCTGATAGAGCGGATAAAGCGGTGTCGGCGCGCTGGAGGCGGCGAGGAAGGCAATGAGGGTGACGGCGTGCAGGGCCAATCCCCGGCGTTTGCCGGCTTCGCCCCGCGTGGTATCTGAACGGATGGTCATGATATGGGTTCCGTGATAAAAGCAAAGAGTTTGCGTTTATAGGGTAAGGCGGCAATAAAAGCAAATATTTTGCTTTAGTGACGTCACGGGACCGTGGCTGGTCGGGAACGTTCTGGAAAAATGGATCAAAAACAATCGGATACGGTTAGGTCCCCTCAGGCGGCTCCGCGCCCCGGCGGCCGCGCCGCCCGCATCCAGGCGGCGATTTTCAAGGCGGTGGAGGACCTGAAGCAAGGCGACCCCGCCGATCTCACCGTGCCGGCGATCGCAGCACGGGCCGGCGTGACGCCGTCGACCATCTACCGGCGCTGGGGCAGCCTGGCGCAGCTGCTCTCCGACGTCGCCGTCAAGCGGCTGCGCCCCGATGCCGAACCCGACGACAGCGGCGATTGGCGCGCCGACCTCAAGGGATGGCTGGAGCAATATGCCGAGGAGATGGCCTCCGAACCCGGCCGCGCCATGATGCGCGACGTGCTCTCCGCCGACCGGGCGGACAACGCCTGCATCTGTTCGGCCTTTACCGGCCAGCAGCTCGACATCATCCGCAGGAGAGCGCTCGCCCGTGGCGAAACGCCGCCCGATACGGCCGTGCTGATGGATCGTCTGATCGCGCCGGTGATCTACCGCATCCTGTTCACCCGCGAGGGGGCAGACGGGGATTATGCGGCGGGGCTGGTAGAACGCTTGCTGGGGGAGGGATAATCGGTCCTTCCGCCCACCATATTTCAGCACTGTGGTCGCGCTGCCCAGCATGGCGACGGCTGGTTGCTCCTTCCGCCGTGATGGTAGAGGTCTCTCCCTATTCCGGCGGTGAGTGATATGCTCGAGCTCCCCGATCCTGCATGAGGAGCATCCCGTGATCCACGAATTGCGCATCTATACTTGTCTGCCCGGCAGGTTGCCGGCCCTGCAGCAGCGTTTCGAGACCGCGACGCTGGCCATCTGGGAACGCCTCGGTATCCGCTCGCTCGGCTTCTGGACGACCATGATCGGCCCTTCCAACAATGACCTGACCTATCTCATCGAGTGGCGGTCGCTGTCGGAGCGCGAGCAGAAATGGACCGCGTTCATGTCCGACCCCGAGTGGTTGCAAGCAAAAGAGACGAGCGAGCGAGATGGGCCGATCGTCGCCAACATCGCCAGTTCATTCCTCCAGCCCACACGCTTTTACCGCGGCTTCTCCCACCCGTCCGAATAATGGCCGGAGGCTCCGCAGGCTGTTGAATGACGGATGCCCTATATCGGCCGATCGCTTTATCCTGCCTGAGGTCCACCTTGAATTCACACGTGAATTCAAGGTGGACCTCAGGCCGAAAAGGGCGAGGGGTTCATATGGGGCGCCAGGGCGTTGATGGACTGAGCGGGATCGCGTCATGGAGATGACCGAGGGCGCGGCTCCGCTGCGCCGGGCGGCAAGGATCGTGGCGCTGGCGAACCTCGGCTATTTCGGCGTGGAATTCGCGGTAGCCGTGGCGATCGGCTCGGTGTCGCTGTTCGCCGATTCGGTGGATTTTCTTGAAGATACTTCGGTCAACCTGCTGATCGTGCTGGCGCTCGGCTGGTCGGTGCGGGCGCGTGCCCGGCTCGGCATGGCGCTGGCGGCCATCCTCATGGTGCCGGGCGTCGCTACGCTGTGGACAGCCTGGCAGAAGTTCAATGTGCCGGTGGCGCCGGAGCCTTGGGCGCTGTCGCTGGCCGGCCTGGGGGCGCTCGCCGTCAACCTGGGATGCGCGCTGCTGCTGGCTCGCGTGCGCCATCACGGCGGCAGCCTCGGCAAGGCGGCGTTCCTGTCGGCCCGCAACGACGCGGTGGCCAACGTGGCGATCATCGCCGCCGGTCTCGTCACCGCCTTCCTGTGGCGCTCGGCCTGGCCCGACCTGATCGTCGGCCTCGCCATCGCCGCGATCAACGCCGACGCGGCGCGCGAGGTGTGGGAGGCGGCGCGCGAGGAGCACAAGGCGGTGGCGTGAGGGGGGCATGCCGCCGAAGAGCGGACTCCAACGCCGGGAAACAAGGTTCCTGAACTGAATGCCGCCGGCCCTTACTCGATCTTGTTCACAAAATGTTCTGGGTATCCGGAAGTCTGCGATTGTCGAGAATCGGGTGCTCGCATAGATTGCCGCCGGGTGGCTGCTGTCGCGTTTTGGTTCCTCTGAGTCTTATCGAGGCCATGGGCGAGTCCGCGGTGTCCATCTGGGGCATGGCGACGGATTGGCATTGGTCCGACGCGCATAATGCTTGGGCTGGGGAGCCAAGTAATGGAAGAGTTTGCGACGAATTACGTGATTCATGGTCCGTTCCAGATGATGTTCGACGGCTTGTTGTCGTTCTGGGCCGGGGGACTTGCTTCAGTCTTCTTTCCCAAATCACAGTTGAGGATCGCCAGGGCTCCTTATTTTTTTGGTGCCGGGCTGGCTTTGCTCGTTCATTCCTTGCACTTTCTTCTCTGGACGAACGCACCAGAGGCGATCGTGGCGGGGACGGCTTGGATATTGATGCTGGATCGATGGTCTCGTGGTTTGTCTATGGGGTGGTCACGGGGCTCCTCGCGGCGGCGAGGTCGCGCGATGCCTATGGCCATTCGCAAGGGGCCATTCTCGCCTTCATTCCGGTGGCCAATCTCTGGCTTTATTTCACTCGGTCGAGAGATGTGTCCGCTGCCATGAAGCCGATATGGCTGACGCGCGGTTTTGTCGGCGTTCTGCTGGGTATAGGCTTTTTGATTTCAGGCAACGCCGTCGTAAAAAATGCGGCCTCTCAGAGGGTGACGGCTCTGTTTAACAGTGAAACATTGCCTCGAGAAATATATTCTCAGTTTCTAGTAAATAATATTGGTCTCAAAGATACTCTCGACTTTCTTTTTGGGGGCATGAAAGTTCCTGTAGAGGTGGATGTGACAACCATACTGGTCGGCGTCGATGTCACGGAAAACACGGTGGAATATACTTATCGTGCTGGCTTGTTGGGTGCGTTGTTTGGCTTTTCCGAAAGCGAAACCACGAAAAAAATCTGTGGCGCCCCTATCAATTTTCCCCTTCTTCGAGCCGGGGCGACCTTCAGGCATGTCGTGAACAACCAGAACGGCCGCGAACTCGCGAACGTGACGGTCGCGCGGCAGGACTGCGGGCTCTAGCCGGGCTGAAACCAAGCGGGGAGACGGCCTTGGAAGAGTTTGCGACCGCCTATCTCATTCAGAGCCCTGCCAACTTGTGGCTGGGCGTCCACGGCCTGACGTGCATCGGTGGGCTGATCGGGTCCGTCATGGGGTTCCGGGCGACCTCGCCGCTGAATCGGATACCGTATTTCTTCTGGAGCAGCCTGTTCGTCCTGGGCATCAGCCTCGCCCAATACTGGGCGGTGGGCGGGCCGGAGGCGATCGTTACAGGGCATGCCGGACCACTGGCGGTCAAGCTGATGGTGGCGACGGTGGTGGGGGGCTTCGGTCTCGGCCTTCTGTCGGCGGCGCGCTCGCGGGATGCCTTCGGGCACGTAAAGGCGGCGCCACTCGCCTTCGTGCCGCTCGCCAATCTTTGGCTGCTGCTGGCGCCCTCCCGGCCCGAGGCCGAGGGCGTCGCATCCGTCGGCGGGCGGCCGCAAGTCGTGGGCGTGGGTCTTCTTCTTCTGGCGGCGTCGGCGTTTCTTGGCTCGAATCTCGCCCATGAGACGGCGCTTGTCCTGGGCAAGACCGACGGCGTGCCGCCGGCCATCAGCGTTCAGTATCTGGTGAATGTGGAGGGATTGGAGGGTGGGGTCGCCTTTATCGCCAACATGGCGCATCCGCCCTATGAGCTGAGCGACAACCTCACGCTGTCGAGCGTCGAGGCGTCGGGCACCGAGATCCGCGCGACCTACACCTTCAAGGCTAGCGCGCCGCTGTCGGAGGCTTTCTGGGATGCGGTCAGGAATGAGGTTTGCACCAATGAGCTCATGGTGCCGCTGATCAAGGCCGGGGCGACGGTGCGCGAAATCTATGCGGACAGCAGCGGGCGCAAGGCGGGGGAGTTGCCGGTCACCCGCCGCGACTGTCATCTGTCGCCCGAGATCGGGGCGTGGTCGCGCCTTGCCGGCCTGATCGGCGGCTGGCCCCAGGGGATGACGCTGGAGTATCGGGCGATCGGCTTCAGCCTGCAGGCCGACCGGCAGATCTGGATCGCCAGCCTTTGTCTCGCGGTGATCGGCGGGCTTTTCTCGGCGATCTTCGCGGTGCGGGGGGCGACGGCGAGGATCGGACGGGCAGCGTATTTCCTGGGCAATTGCGCCCTCATCCTGGTGGCGGCGGCGTCCAAGGCCCTGCTGATGCCGATGCGGGGCGTGGTTCTCGGCGGCCACGTCGCGCCGATGGTGGCGCTGTGGGCGCTGGTGCAGGCCGGCTGCGGTTTTGCCCTGTGGCGCCTCGCGGCGGCGCGATCGCGGAGTGCCCACGGGCACGGAAAGGCGGCGGCGCTCGCCTTCATCCCGCTTGCCAACGTCTGGCTGATCGTGGCGCCGGAGCGGGAGGAGGCCGAGGTCGTCGAGCGGTCCCGGCCGGCGCTGGTCCTGGCCTCGGTTCTGGCCGGTCTGGCACTGCTCGGCGTCGCCCACATGGCGATCCGGGAGATCGGGACGCGGACCATGTGGAGCCTGGCGGTCAACGAGGATTTCCCGCCGGAGCTGCGCGTTCAGCATTTCCTCAACAGACTGGGGCTCGAGGAGACGATCAAGGCGGTGACCTCCGAGCCGCCAGTGCCTGATGGCGACAAGCTGGTGCCGCAGCTCGCCCACGAGGCGCGGGGGATGGAGATTTTCAGAACCTTTCTGGTCACCCCGCGGGTGATCGAGGAGATGAAGCGCGGCAATCCGATCCTCGACGATTTCTTCCCGAAGATGGCCCGTCATGAGGTCTGCGAGGGCAGAACCTTCATTCCGCTTTTGAAAGCCGGCGCCACCATCGTCAACAGCTATGGCGACGGGGCGCGCGAACTCGTCGGCGTAACGCTGACGGCTAGAGAGTGCGGGCTGTAGCGGCCGGCTTTCTGGGGGCGTGGTGACGGTTGCGGTGCCGGCTACAGACTGGCGTCGGTCAGTGATGACCTGATCATGTCGTAGTTCTTCCGGGCCTGCTTGTAGGTCAGGGCCGAGCTGGAGATAGTGATGAGAGAGTGCCCGCCGCCCGGCAGGCGCTTGTACAGATAGCCGCTGTGAAACACATCGGCCTTCAAGCCCTTGATCGAGGTCGGCCGCCAGTGGGTGGGGCGGCCCTTGCTGTCGATGGCGTTCGGATACTCGCAGGACTCTTCTTTGCCGATGCGCCGGCAGGTGATCGGCAGGCGCGGCTCCTTTTGCGCTGAACGGATCTCGGCCTCGGTGGGCGCCGGTGCGGCGTGCAGGCGGTAGCTGACGATCGAGCCCTCGCCGCAGATCCGAGGCGCGGCGCAGGTGTAGCGAAATGTCCCATCATCATCATTCATCTGGAACAACCAGCCGGGAAACTGGCTCGACGGGTCCGGGTGATCCCAGCGGGCGGCGGCCGGGGAGGGCAGGATGGCAAGGCAGAGCAGGGCGGCGGCGGCAAGTTTTCGCATGTCATTCCGAGGGTTGGCGAGGTGTGGTTGTGGATATCTGTAACCAGTGATGGCGCTGAAATCCATCCTCGACGTTGGTTGAGAGGCGGAACCGGACGTGCCCCAAACCATTGTCCCCTGGAACGCCGCGATGGTCGGTCGCGGCAGGATGGCGGGAGACTGGCGATGTTGGGCATGGTTTTGCGAAGGCTGCTGGGCCGGCGCCGCCGTGACGGGCGCAGGAGCCTGAAATGGGCGCTGGTCTGGGCGGCGGTGGCGATCGTCGCGGCGCCGGCTGTCGGTAAATACATCGACAAGCAGGGGAAATAGGGCGGGCGGCATCAGCGATGCCGGGCCGGGGCGGTCAGGTCGTGCGACGCCTACGGCCACGCCAAGACGGCGATGGTGGCCTTCATTCCGCTGGTCAATGTCCGGCTGATGCGGTGCCTTCCCGGAGGTGCGCGACATCAGGCCGTTCTGGCAGCGGCGCGGCTTGGTCTATTGGCTAACCGGGCTGGGTTTGCTGGGTTGTGGGCATTTCGCAACCGGGAACATCGCCGAGCGGTTCAGGGTGGCGGCCATTGCGAAGGCTGCCTTGCCGGCCGGTTTCGACCTTGCGGGGTCGGTCAGGAAGAAGCGCTGCGTCGACAAGGGCGACATGGTTCTGTTGCGAGCAGGCGCGGTTCTCGAAGAGGCCTGTACGTAGCGGCGATCCGCTCCTGACGGCGGGTGTGACGGAAGACGATTGCCGGCTTTAGTGAGCCGCGATGGTCGCATGCGCGTCGCTGGTGCCCTCGTTTATTATGAGTATACGTGCATAACCGACTGTTGCGCCGCTGATCGGCGGCGCATGTTATGGGTGTATTCCCACAACGGAGACCGGATGGCGAGACCTCGGAAACCCCGCACCGTCGGCGACGACGCACCGGCCAGCTACTTCAAGCCGCAAGGCATCCCGCTGGTTTCATTGAGCGAAATCGTGTTGACGCTCGATGGTTGCGAAGCTTTGCGCCTCGTCGATGTCGAGGGGTTGGACCAGCAGGAAGCGGCGCGGCGGATGAACGTGTCGCGGTCGACGCTGTCGCGCATCCTCGCCGAGGCGCGGCGGACGACCGCCACCGCCATAACGGCCGGGCTGGCCCTGCGCATCGAGGGCGGCAACGTGACGCGGCCGAAGGGCGGCGGGTGCGGGCACAAGCCGAAGGACACCGTTGAGCTTGGGAGCCTGCCCCGAAATTCTACTGGGTCGGGCACCTAGCTTTGGCTTCTGCGCTTCCGGTGCTCACGGACCTCAACGTCCGCTCCGCGCCGGTTCTCAAAGCCTTCGCTATCTGCCGCGACCCAGCGAATTTCAGGACAGATTCCCCGGGAATACGATGAGAACCCAAAGGATGAAGACCGATCATGACCTTGCTTGCCGTACCCTCCGACGCCCCCGGCGGCTTCGATGCCGATATCTCCGGCCATTTCGGCCATTGCGACGCCTTCTCGCTGTTCCGCATCGAGAATGGCAGCGTGGCGGAAGCGGCTATCCTGCCGGCCGAGCCGCATGACAATTGCCTGGCGCCGGTGCGCCAACTGGCCGAACGCGGCGTGACCGCCATCGTCGCCTACGGCATGGGCGCGCGGCCGCTTTCCGGTTTCCTCGCCTCGGGTATCCAGCCGTTTTACGCCGGCGACCACCGCAAGGTGGGCGATGTGGTGGAAGCCTTTCTGAGCCAGGATCTCGCAGCCTTTTCCGCCGACCATACCTGCGCCCAACACGCCGAGGGTGAGGACTGCCACCACTGAGAGCCTGAAAATTCTACTGGGGTGGGCAACTCTGGCAGCCGCTTGGCCCGAAAAGTCTGCAACTTTTCGGGCGGATGCTTGGGCTTAGAACCCTGCGCTTCCGGTGCTCACGGACTGTTTTTCAAGACGCAACTCCGGACGCAAAACCGCTGGGCACTTTTGCTGGAGTTGCTTCAAGTCCGCTCCACTCCGGTTCTCGCGTTCGTTGCCATCTGCCACACCCCAGCGAATTTTGAGGCAGGCTCTGCGGAGCCCGCTGGACAGAGAGACCTATACCGGCGGTTCGCTTCGTTCTGCCTGAGGTCCCAGCCTTCGCTCGGATGGCAGAATTATATAATTGAGACAAAGCGATAGAGGCCGTCGTCTCCTTCCATCAAGCTGTCTTCCTCTGCGGAGGCGCAGGACCTCGAGCCGGAAAGGACGAGGGCGGATATAGGGCATTGCACGCCTTGTCTCCTCCTCTTCGAAAAGCGCGCGCAATTGTATCGGGCTGTATCGCCGGTCTGGACGCTGCGACGGCTGATTACAAAACATTAGTATATTCGCGATTGCGAAGGTACTGTGCGCGAAGGACAGTCGCGGGCATTGGGCAGCGCCTGCTGCCGGCTTTGGACAGGGCCGGCTTTCGCCGAAGATCAGGCGCTGCGATGGGCTGGAGGCATTCATGACCGATTTGAGCGATGGCCGGCAATTCAGCTGGCGGGCAGTAACCTCGATGATGACCACCGGCGGCTTCCTGATCATGGGGGTCACCGGCCTGATGCTGTTCGCGACGCCGGAAGGGCGGCTCGCCTACTGGGTGGACTGGTCGCTCGGCGGCCTGACCAAGACGGAGTGGGGGGCGATCCACGTCACCTCCAGCCTGCTGTTCCTGATCGCCGGCTTTGTCCACCTGTGGTTCAACTGGCGGCAGTTCGTGGCCTATCTCAGGCACCGGTTCCAGCAGCGGGTGTCGATCCGGCCGGAAGCGCCGGCCGCCGCCGCGCTGCTCGCCGTGCTGGTCGCCGGCACCTTGTGGGGCGTGCCGCCTTTCACCTGGGTGCTCGATCTCAGCGCGGCCATCAAGGCGTCCTGGTCGGTGGATGCCAGCATGGAGCCGCCGTTCGGACACGCCGAAGAGGCGACGCTGGACACCCTGGCCCTGCGCACCGCGACGCCGGCCGGCGCCATTATCGGCGCCATCCGCGATGCCGGCTTCAAGGTGGACTCGACGAGCGAGACCATGCGGCGGGTGGCTGACCGCAACGGCGCCACTCCGGCCGAGATCTGGGTGGAAGTGGCAAAGCGGGTGCCGTCGGTGCTGCCGGCGCCGATCGATGCCAACGCCGCCTGGACGCCCGAGCTGGTCGACCAGCGCTTCGAGGGTGCCGGATTTGGCGCCAAGACCATCGAGCAGGTGGCGACCGAACTGGCGCTCTCTCCAGACGAGATCATCAAGAAGCTGGCGGATGCCGGGGTTCAGGCCAGCCGGACCGACCGCCTGAAGGCGGTGGCCGAGGAGGCCAAGGCAACGCCGACCGAGCTGTTGAAGGTGATCCTGGTGCCGGGGTTCAAGCTGCCCAAATGAGGGCGAAGACAAGGACCGCTCCCGAGCGACGGTTCGGGGGCGGGCAGGATCTTTTGGCGGCGGCTCAGTACAGGATCCGCGTGTCGTCTTCCGATTTGGACTTCAGGTAGACGAACTCGACGGATCGCAGGAGCATGGCGGCGATGTTGGCGAGCTTGGCGCGCAGGGAAAGCATGCTGAAGAGCGCCAGGAAGCAGGGGATATTGCCGAGGCGAAAGCCCATGGCGTAATGCTGCCGCGCCAGGTCGAGGTCGGGCGCCACGCCTTTTCCCCACCGGTAGCCCTGCGCGACGAGGAATTGCGTCGGGCCGAATTTGCAGTCGGCGAAGGCGGTGAATTCGCCGTCGCCTCTCTGAAAGAGCAGCTTGCATATGTTGTAGTGGTAGTAGTTCTCGTCGACGGATCGCAGATCCGCGAAGAGAGCCATGGCCTCGTCCCTGTCGAACTCCGTTTCCCGGCCCTTCAGGACACTCCATGCCTTGGCTGCGAGCCGCCGCGCTTCACAACAAATCACATAGTTTCGGGCCAATTTCGCGAACTCTTCTGACAGAGGCATGCGCCAGCGCGTTTCGGTTCCTCAACCGGAAGCGGCAAGTGATACCTACCCAGGGTAGCTCGATTACAACTGAGATACAATCAGGCGAAGCCGATCAACGGTTTATTTTGCCCGCCTCGTTAACGGCGCATCTGGCGCGCCCAGCGGCCGGGCGAGGTGCCCATCAGCTTGCGGAAGGCGCGGTTGAGGTGGCTCTGGTCGGCAAAGCCGGCGCTGGCCGCCGTCTCGGCGAGGGCGACGCCGGCAAGGATCAGCCGTCGCGCGAGGCGCAATCGCGCTTCGAGATCGATGGCCTCATCGAGCCGCTCGCCGGGCAGCGCGCAACGGTCGGGGCGCTGGATGCGCCGGCGCGGCGCGTGGGGCAAGGCGATTTGTTTCCCTGAGCAGGGCACGGCGAAGGTCGGCCGTGTCCTGGCGTCCGGCTTCCGCCGCCGCATGCAGCGCCATCAGCGTCATACCAGTCTCGCCGGCCCGGATCGAGTGCTCGGTGGCGCGGGGGATGATCAGCAGCGCGCCTTCGGCATAGTCGACGGCCCGCCCGGCGAGATCGACAACGCCCTGGCCTGAAACGACGAAGTGCTGCTCCACCTGCCCGTCGTGCCGGTGCGGCAGCATGGCGCCACCCGGGGCGATGCGGACCATCAGCGTCGAGAAGGCGCCGCCGGTAGCAGCTCCCCGGACGAGCGACTTCAGTTCGACGCCGGGAAAGCTGGGATGGGCCGTCCAGCCCTCGGCGGCGGTGGTGGGGGCCGCGCGGTTTCCTTCGGCCATCCGTTCGATGAACGACTGCATGATCCTGCCTTTCGTGAATTGAGCGTGGGGCGGTTTGGCCCCCCACGGATCACGGCTGACGGGATGACAGCGGCAGATGCGCGCGGCTTGGACGATATTGCGGTTTTCCGGGGGTGTCGGCGGTCGCCCGTCCTGTCCCGCCGTCAGCCGGTCAGCTTCTCTCCAGCACGAAGAAATGGAAGGCAGCTTCTTGCTCGGGAACCACGCGCTCGAATTCACCTTCGACGATGGGAGCGAAAAAGCGGCGGAAATAGTCGACCCACTCTTCCTTCACCGCTCCCCTGTCGGCCGACGCCAGCTTGGCGGCCATGTTGATCAGCAGGGGAGCAACCGGCCGCGTGCCGATGTTCCAGACATCCATCACCGGATCGGTCAGGTAGAGGTGGTGGTCCGAGACCGCGAAGCCGTTTTTCTTGAAGATCGCTTGCCATGTCGCGCGATCGTAGCAGTGGTGGATCAGGGCATTGTATCCCCGATCGAAGTAATTGAGATACCTCAGGTTTCCGGAGTGCGGCGCTTGGTAGTAAAGCCAGGCCTTTTGCTTGAAGGTGTTGTTGGGGACAAAAATGTGCAGCCGGCCCTTGTCCTTGATCACCCGCTGCCACTCGGACAGCACGACGTCCATGTCGTCCAGCCAGTAAAGTATGTTGGAGAAGGCCGAGTCGAAGTACCCGTCATCGAACGGCAGCTTCTTGTTCAGGTCGAAGACAAGGTTGTTCCGGTAGAAGGGGGCAAAGCGCTTCGCCTTGTCGATCAGGCCTTCCTTGTGGTCGATGCCCCACTCGAAGCCATATCGCAAGTGGTTCTGGTCGGTCTCTACCGAAACACTGGTGTGCTGGTTGTAGATGTCGGCGCCTGAATTGTAGCTTTTCAGGTCGCCCACATCGAGGAACACGTCGTAGTCTCGCAGTCGACCGCCAGCCATGACGAAGCTCATGGTGCCATCGCCGCATCCGAGGTCGGCGGAGCAGCCAGAAATATTTCCGTACTTCTCCATCAGCAGGCAATCAAACGTACGCCAGAGGGCCGTTTCCGGTCGCAACCAGTGGATATGCAGCAGCTGATCGAGATATGAATTCACGCTTTCAACCATTTGCTCACCTCGAATACCTATCTCGTCGGCCCGCTGTCCGGCACTCTCGAAAAGACCCACTGTATCTCTGCTGCCAAATTCGGAAACAAGAGCCTGCAAAGCCACTGCCGGGCCAACCCTGTCCATTCGGGCGACCGTTCTTTGCTGGCGGATGTAACATAAGCGGCTGATGCGGAACAGAATTTGATGACCCTGCCCGCCATTTGATCCCAGATTTCGGTGGAGCGCCGCCGGGCTTCGTTTCACAGCAAGGGGGAGGCCACCCTGGGCATTCGGGCGCCGCGCGACGTTTGGTGCTCTCGGCCGATGGGGCGAGAGGCGGGCCTTTGGGGATAAACGACTTTGTGCCAGAGCCATCGGGAACCGGAGAGGGCCCCAAGGCATTGTTCTCCTGGCGCGCCAGCATGCATCATCGGTCACGCGCGCTGAAACAGGGGAGGCGGCCGTGAGGCCGGGATCCAGAATGCATCTGCAACCGGATCGGAAGGCCCGTCGTGGCACGTGCAACGGCATGAAATGGGCGCTCATCTGGGTGGCCGTGGCCCTCATCGCCGCCCCGGCAATCGGCAAGTTCATCGAGAAGCAGGGGCGGTAGGGGCGCGGATCGGTTTGCGCCGCGGCGATATTATGCGCATACTGCGTGCGCATGAATATGAGGACGGCCGATGTCGACGCAACAGTCTCCACGCAAGGCGACCAACCTGTCGCTGGATGCCGACCTCATCCAGGAGGCGCGCTCCTTCGGCGTGAACATCTCGCAGGCGGCCGAGGCGGGCGTGCGGCGTGCGGTCGTCGAGGCAAAGGCCGGGCAATGGCGTCGCGACAATGCCGAGGCCCTGGCCAGTTCCAACCGCTGGGTGGAAGCGAACGGACTTCCGCTTGAGCGCTATCGTCCGTTCTGATGGCTCGGTTCGACGTCTTCCCAAATCCGGACGGGAACGGCTTCTTGCTGGATGTTCAGGCCAACCTTCTCGACGGCCTCAATACCCGGCTCGTCGTGCCGCTGATCCCGGCGTCATCGGCGCCGATGCCGGCCAAACGGCTCAACCCCACCTTCGCCATCGAAGCCGAGCCGCATGTGATGGTCACGCAGTTCATGGCGGCGGTGCCGGTGACGATTCTCAAGGCTCCGGTCGCAAGCCTTGCCGGACATGACGCGGAGATCGGCAACGCCTTGGACATGCTGTTCGTGGGGTTCTGAAGGGCGGATGGGGCCTATATCGGCCGCCCGCGCCATTCGACCCGAGATCCTAAGCCCGCTTCAGCCTCTCGACCTCCTCGGGGTGGCGATCGAGCAGCCGGAACAGGTTGACGACGGCCGGGGCAGGAACGACCTTTCCCGTCTCGTAGCGCGAGAAGGCATTGTGACCGCCGCCGGTGAGCCGGGAGGCCTCCACTTGGTTGAGCTTCAGCTTCTTGCGGATGCGGCGCAGTTCTTCGCCATCAGCCCGGCGCGCCGCCAGCACCAGCGCGTCGCCGGCCGCCGCGTAGCGCTCGGCGCTGTCGGCGTCATATTCGATCTCGCCGCAGACCGGGCAACGGAAACCAGAGAGACCCTCGACATCAACCGTGGCGCCACGATAGTCGACCCGATGCGTCTCGCCCGAAAACGGCACCATTTCCGGGCCGGCATCGCAGCACAGGCAAACTCGGCTCATGGTTCCAACTCCTTGAACTGGATGACCGGCGCGCCATCGGCCCTCAGCGTGATGTAAGCTTTCCCGGCTGGTGTGTCGGCGTGGTAGGCGCTATCGGCGTAGGTGGTCATCGACTTGTAGGGGCAGCGTAGCGTGAGCCGACAGACCACCTCGATCATCTCCGAAACCGTGAGGCCCATTCGCCTGCCACCATCAAGCGCCGTCTTGGTGAAGGCGGCTGCCCGGCGTTGCCGCACGAGCACGACCATGGCCGACAGGTCATAATGGCTGTCCGCTTTTCCATATGTGGATATTACCCTTTTAGGGTAAAAATTCAAGGGTATCTCATACACCTTTGTTGGGTGAGGAGGTGCGCAGATAAACCGGGGGACGGATATCCGCCGCCCACTTTGCCTGTCCACAGTCGTCTCTATGGAACCGTCGGGCTTCTCGCGAATTTGCTTAGGGTAGGTTGGTATTTATTGGGGGGATTTCTCCTGTCCTCTCCGCCCTTTGCTATGGAGACCGTCCATGTCGCTCGGCACAATCCTGATCATCGTCCTGGTTCTGGTTCTCCTCGGCGCGTTGCCGACTTGGCCGCATAGCTCGCGGTGGGGCTACGGCCCCAGCGGCGGCTTGGGCCTGATCCTGCTGATCATCGTTATCTTGATGTTGATGGGACGCATCTAGCGCCTCACCTGAGACGGCTGACGGAACACCCCAGGGTCAGCCGTCTCGAAGGGGCATGTCATCCGGGTCACGCCGGCAGCAGGTTCATGAGGTCGCGCCGGCCGTCGATGACGCGGACGATCTCGACGGTTTTGATGGGGCCGTCATCGGTGTCCGGCTCGGTTTCGTAAAGCAGGACATAAGGGCTTTCGATGAGCATGCGCGCCGCCGGATGGATTCCCGGCTTTCGGACACCGAGGCGCGGCTGATCGATCAGGAGTCTGGTCTTCTGTTCCATCCGTGCCAGATAGCGTTCGGCCGCCGCCGGTTGCTCCGCGCCAATCGTCAGATAGATGTCGATCAGGTCGGCTCTGGCTTGCGGCGTCCAGATGAGTTCAGGCGCCATTCCGCGAGGCGTCCTTGAGCTTGGCTGAGGCCTCTTTGCGGAGTTCATCGAAGTCGATCGGCTGGGCGGGGCCGCTGGCCTTGCCTTCGTCCCAAAGCGCCCTGAGGCGGCGGATCTCTTCGTTGCGCGCCATCCACTTGGTCTCCCAGTCGCGCATGGCTTCGCGGACGATCTCGCTGGTGGTTGCGTAGGCGCCGGTGCTGACGGCGTCCCGCATCATGGCGGCTTGTTGAGCTGTGAGCGCCAAGCTCATTTTCTCGACGTTCGGCATCGGTGCCTCCTGTTCATTTGGTAGTAAATATTACTACCATTGAGTGGACCTGCCAAGACGATTGGCCTGACCCCAATTGCCCCGCCACCGCGAAAACCACCCCTTGCCTAGAGTGCGGCACGGTTTTCGGGGTGGTCCATGGCATCGACAGTTTCCATTTGCAATCTGGCCCTTGGCCACCTCGGCGCCGACAAGATCGACGCGCTCACCGAGGCGAGCACCGAGGCGCGCGCCTGCAATCGCTTTTACGGACAGACGCTCGACGCGCTCTTGGCGGCAGGTCCGCCCTGGCGCTTTGCCCGCCATGAGGCGGTGCTGGCCGAGGTGACGGGTGTAAGCGTCGGCCGCTGGGCGCATGCCTACGCGCTGCCGGTCGACCTGATCCGTGTGCGCGAGGTGCGGCCGCCCAATGGGCCGCTCTCCGGCGTCATGCTGCCCGGCGATCTCACGGCCGATGATGCGGGCGGTTCGCCTTACGAGCTGTTCGGCGACTGGCTTCTCTCGGACCTGTCGCCGGCCACGCTCAGCTATATCCGCCGGGTCGACGATCCCAGCAAGTTCCCGCCGCTGTTCGTCGAGACGCTGTCCTGGCATCTGGCGGCCCGCCTTGCCATGCCGCTGACGCGCGACGCCGGTCAGCGGCAGGCGGCGTTCCAGATGGCCTTGCAGACGCAGGCGGCGGCCAGCGCCACTGAAGCCAATGACGAATGGAGCGGCAGCAGCTTCGTCTCCGATTACGAGCAGGTGCGAGCATGACGCTCCGGGCCTATCAGCCGGCGTTTGCCGGCGGCGAACTCTCTCCGGCGCTGTGGGCGCGGGTGGATACCAAGAACTATGCTCTCGGCCTCAAGACGGCGCTGAACCTGACCATCCAGGCCCACGGCGGGGCGAGCAACCGCGCTGGTCTGGAATTTCTCGGGGAGGTGAAGGCGAGCGCCAATCCCACGCGGCTGATCCCCTTTCAGTTCAACGAAGCGCAGGCCTATGTGATCGAGTTCGGCACCGGCTATCTGCGCTTCTGGCGCAACGGCGGGCTGATCCTCGCCTCGGGCGGCGGCGTCTACGAGGTTGCCGCGCCCTATGCCTCGGCCGACCTCGACGAACTGGTGTTCGCCCAGGAAGCGGACGTGATGTACATCGTCCACCCCAGGTATCCGGTGAAGAAGCTTGCCCGCTATGCCGACGCCAACTGGACGCTGACCGAGCCGAGCTTCACGCCGGCCATGGTGGCGCCCACCGGCGTGACGGCGTCGGTGCAGGCGGGCACTTCCGGCAAGACCGGCTATATCGCCCATACCTATCGCTACAAGGTGGCCGCCGTCAGCGCGGCGACCGGCGAGGAAAGCCTGCCCTCAGTGGAGGCCTCCTGCGTCAACGACCTCAGTATCGACGGCGGCATCAACCGGGTGGCCTGGCCGGCCGTGGCGGGCGCTTCCAAATACGTGGTCTACAAATTCTCCAACGGCTCGTTCGGCTATATCGGCTCGACCACCGAGCTGCTCATCGACGACGAGAACATCACCGCCGACACCGCCGACGGGCCGCAGATCGGCCGCAACCCGTTTTCCGGCGCCGGCAACTATCCGCGCGCCGTCACCTTCATCCAGCAGCGGCTGGCGCTGGCTTCCACCGATAACGAGCCGCAGGCGGTCTATCTCAGCCAGACCGCCAACTACGAGAATTTTGGCTATGCCTCGCCGGCCAAGGATAGCGACGCCATCACCTTCCGCATGCGGGCGCGACAGGTGAACATCGTGCGCTCCATGCTGGCCGCCCGCTATGGCCTGCTGTTGATGACCTCGTCGGCCGAATGGGTGGTGACGGGCGGGCAGGCGTCGGATGCCATCACGCCGTCGTCCATCGTCATCGCCAACCAGGGCTATCGCGGCGCGGCACAGGTGCAGCCGATCAACGTCGGTGAAATCGTGCTGTTCGCCCAGCGGTCGGGCGGCGTTGTCCGCGACTTTTCCTACAGCTACGGCGACGACGCCTGGGTGGGCAAGGACCTCACCATCATGAGCCGCCACCTGTTCGAAAACCGGTCGATCAAGGCCTGGGCCTATGCGCAGGCGCCGAGTTCCATCGTCTGGGTGGTGCTCGACGACGGCTCCTTGGTGTCGCTCACCTACATGAAGGAGCACGAAGTGTGGGCCTGGACGCGGCATGAAAGCGGCGCCGGCGCCGTCTTCGAGGACGTGACCTGCATCGCCGAGAACGGCGAGGACGTGCCGTATTTCGTGGTGCGGCGCACCATCAACGGCCAGACGAAGCGCTATATCGAGCGGCTGCACAGCCGCGCCTTCGACCATGTGGAAGACGCCTTCTTCGTCGATTGCGGGCTGACCTATGTCGGGGCGCCGGTGAGCCATCTGACGGGGCTTTCCCATCTTGAGGGATGCGAGGTGGTGGCGCTGGCCGACGGCAACGTGGTGCGCGGACTCACGGTTCAGGGTGGCGCGGTGAACCTGCCGGTTGCCGCCGCCAAGATCCACATCGGCTTGCCCTACGCCGCCGTGCTGAGGACGCTGGACCTCGACCTCGGCGCCGTCAACGAACTGGGCTCGGTGCAGGGGCGCTTCAAGTCGATCTCCAAGGTGGTGCTCCGCGTGGAGAAGACGCGCGGCATCTTCGTCGGCCCTCGCGACGAGGGGCGCGACAGCGACAAGATCGTCGAGTTCAAGCAGCGCTCCACCGAGGCGTGGAACGCGGCGATCGGCCTTTACACCGGCGACATCGACATGACGCCGCCGCCCGACTGGAACCGGGCGGGCGGCATGTTCGTGAAACAATTCGACCCGCTGCCGATGTCGATCCTGGCCATCATGCCGGAGGTGACGCTTGGCCGTTGATTTCAAAATCGTGCCAGCGCTCGCCGATCACTGCCAGTCGATCGGCGAGCGCCTGCGGCTCAGCGACGAGGTGGAGGTGTGGCGGGCCGGACGGGTGGGGCCGGTGGAGGCGCTACGCCGGTCGATGAACCAGTCGACCGCCTTCACCGTGCTGATCGATGGTCAACCGGAGATCATGTACGGCGTCGGCGACCTCGACGTGCTCGCCGGCGTCGGCGGCGTCTGGCTGCTCGGGACCGACGCCATCACCCGCAACTGGCGCTGGTTCCTGAGGGCGACGGCCGAGGGGCTGCCCAGCCTGTTCACGCGTCATACGGTGCTGCGAAATGCGGTGGACCGGGACAACTTCCCCTCGCTGCGCTGGCTGAAATGGTTGGGCGCCACGTTCCTCATGGAGATCGACGTCCACGGTCACCCCTTCATTCTGTTCGAGATGAGGAAGCGCTCCGATGTGTGATCTGGGAACCGCGCTGATGATCGGTGGCGGCATCCTCAGCGGCGCCGGCCAGATCGCCAGCGCCAATGCCGATGCCAAGGCCGCCAAATATAACGCCGAGGTGCAGCGGAATAACGCCATGCTGGCCGATCGGCAGGCCAGGAACGTGCTCGATGCCGGCATGCGCGAAGAGCAGAAGCAGAAGGCGCTCACCGCGCAGCTGATGTCCAGGCAGCAGGCGACCCAGGCGGCCAACGGCGTCGATGTGACCTTCGGCACGCCGCTCGACCTGATGGTCGACACGGCCAAGATGGGCGCCGTCGACGCGCTGACCATCCGCACCAACGCCTATCGGAATTACGACGACGCGCGCAACCAGGCGGTCAGTTCTCGCAACCAGGCCGCCCTCTACGACATGCAGGCCAAGAACAGCCGCACGGCGGGCATATTGGGCGCCTTCGGCACGATGGCCAGCGCGTTTGGCAGTGCGTACGCCAACGCCGCGAAGGCGAATCCGAGCTCGGGCTCGAGCCCCATTGCCAAGACTTCCCCGTACATGGGCGGAAAATCAATTTACGGCGCCTACGAGCATCACTGGTGGCAGTTGTGACCAGAGCCTCTCGCTCGCTCATGACACGTCACGGCGCCCGCTTCGCGTCTTGAGTTCGCGTTGGCACCCACCTTCTCTGCGCGACAATGGCTCCCCGGCAACTCTGCCCGACCACTATGTCGCGTGAAAGGCGAGGCGGCAATCGGATGCAACCCTGTTTGGCGTGGGGATGAATACGGCGTTAGCGCTTGAACGGGAGATCCATATCGGCCGGTTGTCCCGTTCTGCCCGAGGTCCTCGCTTTCGCAAGGATGACAGCCTGATATAGATGGAGGCGGCAGCTCGATACGGAGGGGCTCTTCGTTATCCATTTGTTCCATATATATATAAATCTGTCATCCTTGCGAAAGCGAGGACCTCGGGACGGGTGGGCGAGCGGCTTCTATCGGGCGTTTAAGAGCGGGTGGGTTCCGCCACGCCACCGCATGAAGTGGCGGCCGAAACTCCTCAAGCGCTATGCCGTCTTGAGACTGTTGCTTCAGGCGAAAATAGCGGCTCGCCGTTCGATCTCTCAGGCTGAGGACATGATATGTGCGAACTCTCCACGGCTCTGATGATCGGCGGCGGCATCCTCGGTGGCGCCGGCCAGATTTCCAGCGCCAATGCCGAGGCCGACGCCGCCAAGTACAACGCCAATCAGGCGCGGAATAACGCCTTGATGGCCGACCGGCAGGCCAGAAACATCATCGATTCCGGCTCGCGCGAGGAGCAGAAGCAGAAAGCCCTGACCACCCAGCTGATGGCCAAGCAGCAGGCGACCGCGGCCGCCAACGGCGTCGATACCACCTTCGGCTCGCCGCTCGATCACATGGTGAACACGGCCATGCAAGGCGCCGTCGACGCGTTGACCATCAAAACCACTACCTATCGACAGGCTGATGACGTGCGCAATCAGGCGGTCAGCTATCGCAACCAAGCGGCCCTTCTCACCATGCAGGCCAAGAACAGCCGCACGGCGGGCATGCTCAGCGCCTTCGGCTCGATGGCCACCGCCTTCGGCAACGCCGCCGTCAACCATGCCAAACTCAATCCCCCCTCTGGCGACCCGACAGCCAAGGCCGGTGACAGCGGCAAGTCCGGGGGCTTCTGGGCGAATTTCTTGAGATGACGCCCGGCGTCTGGCAAGCCTTGTCCGCCGATCAGGTGGCTGGTGCCTAGAGCATCGGACCGAAAAGGGGAATCCGGCCTTCGGAAAATCCGACGCGCGAACAAAGAACTGGATCGTCAACCTGCGTCCGTCAGGAGGCAAGACGATCTAGTCGCCCTGCATCCGCTTGCTTGGGGCATCCTGAGGCGAGGTTCGGGCCGGTGCCTTGGCGCCTTTCCTGTGGCGCAAGACGATGTCGACGGCGACCTGATGCGTCGTGGTGAGTTTGGCCTCGAACATGATGCGCTCCCTGTCGCTCATGTTGCGCGTATAGGTTTCCTTCGAGGCCGCGTAATCGGCCGCGCACGGGCCCTCGACCAGCGCCGCGGCGATGGTTGACGCATCGGAGACGCGGTCATCCACCTTCGCCACGTTCTTGTCGAGGCAGGTGACGAACTTGGCGACGCTGGCCGATTGTTCCTCTTCGCTGGCCGGCGGCAGCCGCGGCGTGGTGGTGCAGGCCGCCAATGCCAGAAAAACGGCCATGATGCCGACGGTCTTCAACAGGCTTATTTGCATGCTCAGGGCTCCCAGCGCCACTCTATTCGCATCGACCATGGTGCCACGGGGGACCCGAAACACCCTGCTGCGCCCGCCGGATCAGCGGGTCGCTCTGGCAATCTCGATCTCGAGCTGGGCGAGCGGGTAGGAGATGGGGTAGACCTCATCGTTGTAGGTTCCGCGCTTTCCGGGAGGTAGGAGGCGCCCCAGCATATCGTGCACGGCGGCACCCTCCCTTGCACATGGTCCGTCGACGATCTTGATGGCAACCTTGATCGCGTCTGACTTGCCGTTATCGAATTTTGCGCGGTTTCGCAGGACGCACGCCTTCAACTGCGCGACGTTTTCCGCTTGTTCGGCTTTGCTGGGTGGCGTGCTGCCAGCAGTCGACACGCAGCCCGCCATCACCAGAAGAAGAATGCCGAAACCGGCTACGCTTAACAGGCTGCTCTGCACGACAATCGCCCCCCGATACTCTGCCGCTTTACCGGGCCATTCTGTGTTGCAGGATGGCGCTCTGTGCGGCCGTGTAGGATATGGAGTAGATATTCTGGTCGAAAAGCCGGCGTTTTTCGGGGGACATGTCGTGCCGCACAACCTCGATCAAGGCGGCATGTTGCTTTGCACACGGGCCCCTGACGATGGCAACGGCAAGCTTGGCCGGGTCCGTCTTACCGTCATCGAGCTTCTCAGCATATTTATTGAGACATGCCGTCATCATGACGAGGCTGCCTACCTTCTCGGCGTCGCTATCCGAGAGATTGACGGTTGTCGTCGCGCAGCCCGTCAATCCCAAGAGAATAGAGGCAATACCGAAGGTTTTCACTGCAATCGCCAGCACGATGAAAGGCTCCCACCCCGACTCAACCGCGCCGACTATGTCGACTGAAAGGCGAGACGGCAATGGGCTGCAACCGCGATTGCGCCTGGTATAAATACAGTGGGCCGATCGTCCTTGGGGAGCCGACTTTCAAGGGCCGCTTCGCCAATCCGCCGACCAGCCGAGCTCCCGCTTGGCCTTGTCGGTTGCCACCGCGCCGTTGTCCTCGGCGACGTTATAGATGCCGGGGGCGCCGCGGGTGACGGCGAGCGCCGCCGCCCTGGCCGCCGCATCGACATGAACAGGGGGCGGGCCGCCGGGGGCGTCGAAGCCGGTGCCGGGGCCGTAGAAGCGGCCATAGCGCAGCACCAGACCTTCGATCGGCGCAATCATGACCTGGCTTTCCAGGCTGATGACGCCGCGCACCGTTGCGCCGGCCGGGCCATCGACGACGGCGAGCGGAATCGCCACCACAGCAGCACGGCGCAGGCGAGCTGAAGGCCCGATAGCAGAGCGGAGAGATAGAGTGCGGTGCCGTATCCGCCCGTCTCGACGATTCTGGCATATGCCACAGGTGCCAATGCCGACACGAGAAAACTTGGAGCAGTCAGGCGGCCGATCAACGTGCCATAGGCTCGGTCGTCGAAGAGCACCAATGGCTGTGTTCCCCGTACGATCGTCAGAAGACCGCTGCTTGCACCATATGCCAGCGTGAAGCATGCCCCCAAGACAACGGACCTGCCACTGAACAAACCGGCGACGAAGCAAATCGGCAACATCGCCGCGGCAAGGACGCACAAAGTCAGAGGGCTGAGAGTCTTTCCGAAGGCTACCTCGCAGAGCCGGGCTGCCGACTGCCCCATTCCGCGCAAGGTCGAAAGCCACAAGGCCGCTTCCGCGCTAACTCCCAAGCCGGTCAGGATGCCGATCATGTGGGTCGACATTCCGGAGTTCAGGAAGGCGGCGATGGTTATGACGGCCATGTAGAGCGCCCCGGCGAGCATGCGATCGACCCGGCTTTGTGCGAGCGGCGGTGCGGCGGCGAATTCGCCGCCCGCGGAAGGATCATGCTCTCCGTTGGGAATCGACCAATGAAGAGGCACCATCGCCAGGGCCAGCAGGGCATAGCCGACGAGGGCACCGCGCCAGCCGAACTGGCTTGCTAGGCCGTGACCGATCGGCCAGAACACGGTCGATGAAAGGCCGCCCAGCAGGGTGATTTGGGAGATCGCGGGGCGGGCGGACCTGCCCCCGATCCGGACCAGAGTTGCAAATGCCGCCTCATAGAGAGTCATCCGCATGGCCAGGCCGAGGCAGGCCCACGACGCGCCGTACAAAGGCAGGTTCTCCGACTGGCTGAGGCCAAGGCAAGCAAGGGCCATCAGCAGCGAACCCGTCGACATGATGATCCGCCCACCGTACCGGTCGATAAGCCGACCGATGAGACTGGACACCAGCCCCATCACGACCAGTGCCTCGGCAAAGCCGCCGTAGGTGAGTGTGATCGACCAGCCGAGATCGTGGGCCATCCGTTCACCGAACACGCCGATCAGATAGTAGGAGACGCCCCAGCTTATTAGTTGCGACAGCCCAAGCACGGCGACCAAGCCTCGGCCGATCATTACGCGCCCCGTAATGCGAGCGTATCGCCGTGCCCCAAGGCACGCTGCATGAGCACCGTGTCGAGCCAGCGATTGTGCTTCCAGCCGACCGACCGCAGTGTTCCGACCATTTGGAAGCCGACGCTCTCGTGCAATCTCACCGAAGGGCGGTTGGCCGAGTCTCCGATGACGGCCACCATCTGCCGGAAGCCGCGGGCCTCGACTTCGGCGATCAGACGCTCGAGAAGAGCCCGCCCCACGCCTCGTCGCTGAAAGCTTTCTTTGACGTAAACCGAGTTTTCGACGGTGCCGCCGTAGGCCGGACGTGGCCGATAGGCACTCGCATACGCGTAGCCAGCGATCTCGCCCCCGATCTCCGCCACGACGTAGGAATAGCCGGCGGCGAGAAGCGCCTCGCGGCGGGAGGCCATCTCGCGTTCGTCGGGAGCCTCCAGTTCGAACGTGGCGCATCCATGGCGCACGGCATGACCATAGATCGCTGCGATCGCAGCAATATCCTGCGTTTCGCAGGGTCTCAGGTTTGGTTCGATGGCCGCGGAAGTGATCAACACGATCTCCTTTTGATTGAGAGCGAGTCGATCTTGCACCACGCGACGATTTGAAAGAAGCTTATGTCAATTATGCAAAGGATAAGAAAAACTTTGATGAAAGGCATCAGCTTCGATCAGCTTCAGACGTTCTCCGATGTCGTAGAACTCGGCAGCTTCTCGGCCGCCGCGGAGCGCCTGGGCATCACCCAGCCGGCAGTGAGCCTTCAGGTTCGGCAGCTTGAGCGGCATCTGGGCGTCAAGCTCATCGAGCGAGTTGGACGGCGAGCCCAGGCGACACTCGCCGGAGCTGACCTGCTCATCCACGCCACTCGCATTCGGGAGGAGGTGGCAAACGCCCTGGAAGCCATAGCTCCCCACCGGAATGGCGCTTTGGGCCGGGTGCGGATCGGGACTGGAGCCACCGCCTGCATCTATCTGCTTCCGCCGGCGCTTCGACGGCTGCGAGAGCGCATGCCTGGGCTGGAGATCACCGTCCAGACCGGGAACACGTCCGACATTTTGAAACGCTTGGAGAGCAATGCTCTGGATCTTGCATTGGTCACGCTTCCTGCGCGCGGCCGTTCGTTCGACGTCAGGAAAATCTATGATGATGAACTCGTGGCGGTTTTCCCCACGCAGGACGGGGCGACCGGCAAGCCCATCACGCCGAAACTTCTCAGCGAGAAGCCGTTGCTTCTCTATGAAGGCGGTGGAAACACGCGCGGCATAATCGACGGTTGGTTCTCTCGGGCGGGATATTCCCCGAAACCCGTGATGGAACTCGGAAGCGTCGAGGCCATCAAGCAGTTGGTCGGAGTCGGTCTGGGGTGGGCGGTGTTGCCCCGCCTTGCCGTGAGCCAGCAAGACACGATGCAACATATCTCGACACAGTCCTTGTCTCCCAGGCTGAGGCGGCCCCTTGGGATGGTCCTTAGGCGAGACAAGCATCTTAACCGAGGTCTTCGCGCGGTGGTCGATGAACTCCAGCAACTGGGTGAAACATGAAGGGCTGTGCCGTGAGCGCCGCTCGCCTGGCAATCCGTAGCTCCCAGCGTTCCTTGCCGATTTTATTAGGTCGTTGAGGCCCAAGAGCCAATGGGTCAGCTGGATCTGTCGCGCCGATTGCCGATCCGGGAGCGCGATATCGGCCGCTTGATCCATCCTGCCCGAGATCCTCTGCCCGCGCAGAGGAAGACGGGTTTATATAGGTAGGACAGCCGGATAGCGTCGTTATAGGTTGTCTTCCTCTGCGCAGGCAGAGGATCCCAGGACGAGAAATTGAGCGGGTGGTATCGGGCTCTCTTGCTCCCTCAGCCCCCGGCACGTCGCCCTTACCAGCCATTCGATCTGCGCCTCCAGCGCCGTCAGCGGCACCGCCACCAGCCTTTCCTCCAGCCCCAAGGTGACGATGCCGTGGACGGCGGCGAACAGGGTGCGGGCGGCGAGGGTCTGGCGGGGCTCGTCCATGTCGGGGAGGAGGAGGGCGAGCGGTTCGGCGACGTGGCGGAACAGGCGGAGCTGGTCGTCGGCGGCCCAGGCGGGGAGCACCATGTCGTCGGCAAAATGCAGCTCGAACAGGGTGCGCCATAACAGGAGGTTGTCCCGCGCGAAATGCAGGTAGGCATGAGCGATGGCGACGAGGCGGTTCACCGCGTCGTCCTTGGTTTGAAGCGGCAGCGCGCCTGAGGCGGCGGTGAGCGCCTCGCCGAGGCGGCCGAGGGTGCGCGAGGAGACGCGAAGCAGGAGTTCGTCGAGATCGGCGACGATGTTGTAGAGGCCGCCAAGCGCGATGCCGATGTCGGCGGCGAGATCGCGCGCCCGAAGGCTTGCCGCGCCGCCCTCGGCGATGCGGCGTTCGGCGGCGTCGGTCAGCGCCACAAGCTGGGCCTTGCGCTTTTCCGGGCGCCGGTCGGAGAGGGGGGGATTCATCGTCGTCTACCTGTGTCGACCGAGATTTGAACGGCGTTCATTTTCGTCTTGAACGCCGTTCAAATCTCGGCTATAGCTGGTTCATGAACAATGTTCATACCACGGAGGCGGGGCGCGATGAAGGGGCAATGTGGCTGCCCGACGCGGGTGGCCAACGGCGTTCGGTCGCCGCCATTGCCTTTCAGCGGCGCTTCGCATCCTTATCCTGACGCAGACGTTCAGCCTCTCCCCTCGGAGGTCTCATGACCAAGCCGCTCCTCATTCAGCGCCGGTTCGGGCCGCTGTTCCTCGTGCAGTTCTTCTCGGCCTTCAACGACAATTTCCTGAAGAACGCCCTGGTGTTCACCATACTCTTCCAGATGGGCGTTGCTGGCGGCGAGGCGCTGGTGACGATCGCCACCGGCATTCTGATGCTGCCGTTCATCTTCCTGTCGGGGTTGGGCGGTCAGTTGGCCGACCGTTATGACAAGGCGCGCGTGGCGCAGTGGCTGAAGCTGGTCGAGATCGCCATCGCCGGCCTCGCGGTTCTCGGTTTCGCCCTCCAGTCGATCGTCGTGCTGATGACGGCGCTGGTGTTGTTCGGCGTCATCTCCGCCCTGTTCGGGCCGATCAAATACGGCATCCTGCCGGACCTGCTCGCCCCCTCCGAGCTGCCGCGCGGCAATGCGCTGGTGGAAGGGGCGACCTTCGTCGCCATCCTGGTCGGCACCTATGCCGGCGGTTTTGCCACCGGCGCCCATGGCGGCCCATGGGTGTTCGGCGTCGCCATGATGGTGCTGGCCGTCGGCAGCTGGATCGCCGCGCTCTACGTGCCCAAGGTGGGCGCCGCCAGCCCCGAGGCGGTGATCGACCCGAATGTCGCCCGCTCCACCGTGCGCCTCATCGGCGAACTCTGGACCGAGGCGCGGCTGTGGCGCACCGGCGTCATGGTCAGCCTGTTCTGGCTGTTCGGCGTGGTGGCGATGGCGCTGATGCCGACCTTCGTCAAGGATATTCTCGGCGGCCGCGAGGCGGCGGTGTCGGCCTATCTCACGGTGTTCGCGGTGTCGATCGCCGTGGGCTCCGGCCTCGGTGCCTGGCTGTCGGCCGGCCGCATCGTGCTGCTGCCGGTGCCGGTGGCCTCGGTTATGATCGGCCTTGCGGCGCTGGATCTCGCCTCAACGCTGTCCGGCCTGGCGCCGGTGACGCCGACCGACAGCCTCCGCGAGTTCTTCGGCCACCCCGGGGCCATTCACGCGGCCATCGATCTGGCCGCCCTGGCGATTGCCGGCGGCGTGTTCATCGTGCCGTCGTTTGCCGCCGCCCAGCATTGGGCGCCGGTGACACGGCGCGCCCGCGTCGTGGGCGCCATCAATGCGTTGACGGCGCTGTTCATGGTGGCCGGCGCCGGTGCTGTGGCGGTGGCCCAGGCGCTGGGCGCCACGGTGCCGATGGTGCTGGTGGCGCTCGGCCTCATCGCCTTCGGCGCGGCGGTGTGGATCTTCCGCGCGCTGCCGACCAACCCGCTGAGTGACCTCGTCTCCATCCTGCTGCGCGCCGTGTTCCGCATGGAGGTGACCGGCCTTCACAACGTGCCGCCGGCCGGGGAGGGCGCCATCGTCGCGCTCAACCATACGAGCTTCCTCGACGCGGTGGTCGCCGTCTCCTTGCTCGACCGCGACCCGGTGTTCGCCATCGACCACACCATTGCCGAGGCGTGGTGGGTGAAGCCTTTCCTGCGCTTTACCCGCGCCATGCCGCTCGACCCGAGCAAGCCGCTGGCCACCCGCTCGCTGATCGCCGCCGTCAAGGCTGGCGAGACGCTGATCATCTTCCCCGAGGGGCGGATCACCGTCACCGGCGCGCTGATGAAGGTCTATGACGGCGTCGGCCTGATCGCCGAAAAGTCCGGCGCGCCGATCGTGCCGGTGCGCCTGTCGGGCCTGGAATCCACCGTCTTCAGCCGCCTGAATTCGCTGCAGGTCAAGCGCCGCTGGTTCCCCAAGGTGACGGTCAATATCACCGAGCCGGTGCGGCTTTCCCTGCCTGACAATCTCAAGGGCAAGCTGCGCCGGCAGGCGGCCGGCAATGCGCTCTACGGCATCATGTCGGACATGATGTTCCGCACCACCGACACCGACCTCACCATTTTCGAGGCGATGGTCGGTGCTGCCCACCAGCATGGCGCCGGGCGCCAGGCGGTGAGCGACCCGGTGGGCGGCAAGCTCAGCTATCGCCGCATGCTGATGGGCGCGCGCATCCTCGGCCGCAAGCTGATGCCGCTGGCCGCGCCGGGCGAAACGGTGGCGCTGATGGTGCCCAACGCCGTCGGCGGCGCCGTGACCTTCCTCGGCCTGCAATCATCAGGTCGCGTGCCGGCGATGATCAACTTCACGGCTGGTCCGGCCAACATTCTGGCCGCCTGCGCGGCATGCGAGGCCAAGGTATTCGTCACCTCGCGGGTGTTCGTCGAGAAGGGGCGGCTGGAGCCGGTGATCGCCGCCATCGAGGGCAAGCTCAGGATCGTCTGGCTGGAGGATCTGCGCGCCAGCGTGACGAGGCTCGACAAGCTCGACGCTGTCTTCAACTGGGCGCGCCGGCTGGTGAAGGCCGGGCCGAACGACGCGGCGGCCACCCTGTTCACCTCGGGCTCGGAGGGAACGCCCAAGGGCGTGGTGCTCAGCCACCGCAACATTCTCGCCAACGTGGCGCAGGTGGCGGCGCGCATCGATTTCTCGCGCACCGACACGGCCTTCAACGCGCTGCCGATCTTCCATTCCTTCGGCCTCAGCGCCGGGCTGATCCTGCCGCTGGTCTCCGGCGTGCCGGTGTTCCTCTACCCGACACCGCTGCACTACCGGATCATCCCGGAGCTGGTCTACCAGACCAACGCCACCGTGCTGTTCGGCACCGACACGTTCCTCTCCGGCTATGGCCGCATGGCCCACCCCTACGACTTCCGCTCGCTGCGGCTGCTCGTTGCCGGCGCCGAGGCGGTGAAGGAGACGACGCGCAAGCTCTACGCCGAGAAGTTCGGCCTGCGCATCCTCGAGGGCTATGGCGTGACCGAGACGGCGCCGGTGCTGGCGCTCAACACGCCGATGCACAACCGCGCCGGCAGCGTCGGCCGCCTGTTGCCCGGCATCGAGCACAAGCTCGAACCGGTGCCCGGCATCGAGGCGGGCGGGCGGCTGCATGTGCGCGGGCCCAACGTGATGCTCGGCTATCTCCGGGTGGAAAACCCCGGCGTGCTGGAGGCGCCCGAGGATGGCTGGCACGACACCGGCGACATCGTGGCGCTCGACGACGACGGCTTTATCGCCATCAAGGGCCGCGCCAAGCGCTTCGCCAAGATCGGCGGCGAGATGGTGTCGCTGGCCAGCCTCGATGCGCTGGCCAGCCAGTGCTGGCCGGACGCCACATCGGCCGCCGCCAGCGTGCCGGACGCCAAGAAGGGCGAGCGGATCATCCTGGTGACCGACCGGAAGGACGCCACCCGCGACGCCTTCATGGCTTTCGCCCGGGGGCGTGGTGCGACGGAACTGATGATGCCGAGCGAGGTGCTGGTGGTGCCGGCGCTGCCGCTGCTCGGTTCCGGCAAGACGGACTTTGCCGGGCTGGGGAAGTTGGTGGCGGAAAAGGCGGCAAGCGTGGCGGCGTAGTCGCCGGCAAGTTGCAAGGCTGACCGGTATGGGGCTTCGGGGTGCCTGATAGTGCCCTCGGAGCCCTCTCGTCCTGAGGTCCTCGCCTGCGCGAGGATGACAGGAAATTGATAGGAAACAGGTGGTTATCGGATCGCATTGCTGCTCCCATTGCCGCTTCACCCGCAGCCGTCATGCTGTCATCCTCGCGCAGGCCGCTTAAATTCACAAGTGAATTTAAGGTGGATCTCAGGCAGGATAGAGCGAGCGGGCTATATAGGGCTCCGGCCTCGCGGCCCGATTACTTGCGGCTACCGTCTTTTGAAGCCGCTGGCGTAGGGATCCGAGTTGTAGGTCGTCGAGCCGTGGCCGAAGGTGTATTCGGTGACGGAGCCGTAGAGGTTTTCCATTGTCTGGGAATAGGGCACGCCGTTGCGATAGGTGGTGTAGCCGAAGCCGAGGTTTTGCTCGGTTACGTAGGTGTTGCCGTGGGAATCCGTGCGGCAGGGGCTGGTGATCAGCGCGCAGTCGGCATGGGCCGGTGCCGCCAGAAGCATAGTCAGCGCGGCAAGAGAAAAAATCCTTGAAATCATGATGATAGCTTCTTGATCGAGCTTGAGATGGGCGTCCGCAGTGTGATTGGCCTTGCGGAGAACGCCTTGACGTGTTCTTTATATGTTCTCTTTCCTGTTCTATCAAGAAGGGAGTTTATACGATCTGCAATCTTTTGTAGAATCTTGGTGAATGCCCGAGGCTCCTGGGCAGGCGCCTCTCTCCCCACCACCACGGAAACCTTGAATCCTTAGCGTCGGGCCGACAGCGTCGGACCGGTAAGGCGTCCTGGCGCGTGAGCGATGCGAGGACCAGATGCCCGTTGTGCCAACCTATGAAGACCGAGGCATTCGCCTCGATCCCGGCCTCAATTTCCGCGACAGCACCCACGCCACCGGCGAGATGTTCGGCTCGCAAGTGGGCGAGGCGATGGGGAAGGCCGGGCAGGGCCTCATCGACGTGGGCAAGGCGGTGGCCGAGGTTGAGGATCTCGATGCCACCACCACCGCCAAGGACAATGGCAACGTGTTCATTGGACGAGCCAACGAACGGGCCTATGGCGAAAACGGCTACATGAACACCAGCGGCCGCGCGGGGGTAGAGGGGATCAAGAGCTTCCAGGCTGACCTCATGCAGATGGCAAAAGAGGGAGCCAAGGGGCTGTCGCCGCTTGCCGAGAGGCGATACTGGGACACGGCCAATGTCGTCATGAACGACATGATGAAGGAAGCCTATCGCCACTCGATGGCGCAACGACCCGTGTGGAAGGCGAAGGCTGACAACACGCGTACCGCCGTGCTCTCCGACAGTGCTGTTAGCAAGCCGGAGGGGAGCGAGGGGGTGCCGCTGATGGTTGCCGCCGCCGTGGCCCAGCACGACGAGACGGCGCGGGATCAGCAACTGCCTGAGCAGGACAGACTGAAGGGGAACGCAAGCGTCGTTTCCGATATTGTCGAGGCGCGGCTTCTCAAGCGGGCGGAGACGGACCCCAGGGTGGCGTTGCGCCAGCTCGAACTCGCCAAGGGCAGTCTTCCGAAGGCCACCTTCGATAGACTGTTCGGGAACTTCAACAAGGCGGCGGTTGACGAGACGACCTGGCAGGGCGCCGTGGCCTTCGCGACCGGTCCGCGGGCGCCGGAAGAAATGTCGCCGATAGTAGGCGTATCGGACGCAACGCCCGCTGCCGGCCCGACGCGGCAGAAGGGCTTCCTGCTCGACCACACGGCCGGCGCCAACGCCCCGGCGGTGCTCAATCTCGATACTCCCTTCGCCACCAATCTCGCCGCCTTGATCGAGGACGCGCCGGCCAAGGTTCGCGATGGCCTCGGCATCGGCTTCCGCAAGGGGGCCGACGACCCACATGGCGAGCGGCGGGCGGCCGACCTCACCTATCTTGGCGTCAGCCTCGATCAGGCGCCAGCCGATGTGCAGGACTGGCTGCGGCGCAACGCCGGTTCATACGGTCTCAGCCTGCCGATCGGCGGCGGGCCGAACGGCTCGGTGGTAGCCAGCACCGACGGCGTGGCGGTCCGGGCGCTAAGGCCGTCGGCGGAAGCCATCGACAAGCACCTCGCGTCCATCGCCGATCCGGGCCAGCGGGTGATTGCCCAGCAGGCGATCATGGCCACGCTGGACCAGCAAAGCCGGCAGGAGCAGCAGCAGCAGCAAGCGGCCAAGGACGTGCTGTGGCAGAAGGTGGAGGACGGCACGGCGCCCGACGCACTGCCCTTCCCCATCCGCCAGGCGGCCGGCAGCGGCGCCATGACGGTGGCGCGCAACTATGTCAACAAGACGCGGCACGGTCCCATCGTCAGCGACGACGTGCTGCTCCGCGACATGCGCCTTTTCGCCGCCGAGCGGCCGGAGGATTTCGCGCGGGTGGACCTCAACGACTATCGCGACCGCCTGGAAGGATCCGATCTCAAGGCGCTGGCCGAGACGCAATCGGCGATCGGCCAGGACAGTCGCAAGGCGCGCGACCAGGGCGCCGAGCTCAAGAATGCCTTCGACATCGCCAAGACGAGGCTGGAAGACGCCGGTGCGCTGACGCCGGGCGAAGAAAGCGCCCATCAGCGCCAGTTGCTGGCCCAGGTGCAGAACACCGTCTATGCCGGCCTTGCTGACTTCCGGACGGCCAATCCCGGCGCCAGGCCGACGCCGTCCGACGTCCACAAGATGGTCGATCCGTTCCTGCTGCCCTACTACCTGCCGCAACCGGACCCCAGGCGCGGCAAGCCCGTAGCCAAGCTTTCCGACATCTCGCCCGACCTGCGCGCGAGCATTACGCAGCAGCTTGCCATGGAGATCGACCGCAAGCCGACCGATGGCGAAATAGCGCGGGAATACGCGGCGTTCATGCAGTCGCAGTTGGTGTGAGAGTGGCGTCCTTTCGCAGCGCAAGACTATCTCGATGACGAGAGGCATCGCGAGGATCGCTGTGGGCTCAAGAGATAGTCCGTTGTAAAGGTGCAGCTTATCGGGGTATGGTTTGTCATGCTACCCTGATAAGTAGAGTTAGGTATATGAACAGTCTGGCTTCCGACGCCCTCCACTTTGCCTTCGACAATTTGTTTACCGTTATTTTGGGAGTGCCTTTTCTAGCGGCGGCCATTTTCTTGCATTTTTTGAAGCCTACGTTCAAGCTCGGGCGGGCTGGCTACTTCTGTGCATTTGGGGTAACCCTTCTAGTCTGGAGATTAGCTGGTCCTCTGGGGTCCGTGGTGGCGAAGAACGAGGGAAGCGTCTATTTTCCCTTCTGGGTATTGGCCGTTTATCTGTGTCTTATTGTCACTGGAATTTTGCTCGGTCTTGCTTCCTCGGCACGCGCGATGGACGCCTATAACCATCGCACCTATTGGTTCTTGGGGTTTATTCCTATCGCCAATCTTTCGCTTCTGCTCAAGCGGCCGAGGCAGCGCAGGGAGTTGCACGTCTCGCAGTTGGCCGGAAACGCCTTGCTCATTGGCACCGGCTGCCTGATGCTCGGTACGTTCTATCTGCCGGCCGATTTCTTCGCGCCGGCCATGGTGGCGTTCGTTGGTCGTGGGGAATACGATCGTATATTGGACGGTGATGTCACGCAGCAGGAAGGCTATAAACGCGTATTCGGCGTGTATCTGCAGGGACATATCGACTCGATTCGTCCACCAAGAAACATTGACGAAGATGAAGTATTCGTCGGAAAAGAGATCGATGGGACTACCATCCGTCTAATCTTCGAGCGTGGAAACAACATAACCTACAAGGGATCGATGGCCTGGCTGCTCCAGGAGAGTTTTGAGGTATGTCGGGATCCGCGCCTCGGAACCTTCATGGATATGGGCGCGACCGTCGAAAGGAGATACGTCACGCACCAGGGGGGACTTCTGGATACGGTGACCGTCACAGCAGCAATTTGCCCGACAGTGCCCGAGGCCGTTTCAGAATATATCCAGGTTTTCGCGGGCCTTGCGAAGCGAGGGATTCGCATTGACGACGAAACAATTTCCAGCAACGGCAATTATGCCGACAAGCTGATGACCGTCGATTTCAAGTATTCTGGAGATATTGGGAAGTTATCCATGAGTTATATTCAGAAATCTGTTTGCAGTCATCCGATATTCGCGAATATCACGCGGTTCGACGTGAGCGTGCAGGGAGTTTACAAGTCGGACAAGGGCGAGGATTTAGGGGAAGCGACCGTCGACTACAATACCTGCCAGGCCCTGAAGAAGGGATAGAAGGCATCCACTCCTCGTGCATCTTGCCGGTCGCCATGTCCCTTTTACTGTTGCTGGCACTGTCGATGAGCAGTCGCTGGTGAAGGTTTTCGGCATCGTTACTCACGCGTTTGCTGGATGTGAAGGCAAACGCAGGCGTTCATGCAGTCGCAGTTGGCGTGAGGGCGTGGGGCTTGCGAAGCGTGGCATGCGCGGACTCTACGGCGGGGAGCGCCTGGATAATTGCTGTGATCTCTGTAGATAGCCCGTTGTCCGTCCGCATCTTATTAGGGTAGGATTTTGTATCTACCCTAATAAGTAGAGTTTTGTATATGGAAGCGTTCGCCTACAGGATCATGCAAACCGGCTACTCCAACTCCCTCTTTTTCTCCTGGGGGATGCTGCTTGCTTTCGCGGCGGTCGTTGTTTTCTTGGTTAAGCCAAAATTTCGGATGGGCCGGGCTGCATATTTCTCTGTCATGGGATTGTGTATTCTGTTTTTTGGGATGCGATATTTTATAGATGGCTTTTTTCAGGATGCCGTGAAGAATGATTATTTATTCAAACTGGTGCTGGGCAGCTATTCTTGCCTCACCATAGGTGCCGTTCTGCTCGGGCTTGCTTCGGCTGCAAGGTCAAATGACGCATACGGTCACTGGAAGAATTGGTTCCTGGGATTTATCCCGCTTGTCAGCCTCGTATTGCTTTTCAAGTCACCGCTGGAGCCGGGGAAGCCGGGCTTCTCGCGGGTTGCGGTAAACATCCTGCTAATTGTCTTGGGCTTGTTTCTGTTTGGGTCCGGCAGAATGCTGGTGGTTCTTACCGATCTGGATAGTCGACAGACCGCCGGCAACGCGCAGAACGATCCGGAGTTTCAGAAGAAAGCGGAGCGGTACGAGCTGCAAAATCGCGGCGTGAATGGGTGGCTGCAGGAAGTGGTGAAGACCATCCATACACCTGAAAAAATTGACTGGGCTACCGTGATGTCTTCAGCGAAGGTCGATGGGGATACACTTCGCTTTGTTTATGAGGTCGCCTACGGAAGTAGCGCCTATTCGCAGATCTGGAAGAATCAGAAGACCTATGAGTTGTGTAAAATGCCCGCGTTTGCCAATTTGATGGAAGCCGGTGGAACCATTGAGAAGAAGTACCTCGGAGAACAGGGCATGCTTCTGGGCGAGGCAAGGGCCAATACACAGCTTTGCGGGCCATTTTTAGCTGGCATTGCAAAAGATGCACAAGAAATTATCTCTGGATGGCATGAATCGGTTCCGATTAACGACGAGACGACGTGGACGAATATTGAATATAGAGACGATCTTTTGATTGTGTATTTTGAAAAGAAGGGTAATGGGGAGAGAGTTGATACAGATAGCGTTCTGTATAAGCTTTGCGGTAATGACTTATCCAGGAAGATTATGGATTTTGGTGTCGATGCCCGTGTTGTGACCGGGACATCGGAGAAGGTCGAGATAGGCACTGATACCGTTCCTAACGTCGACTGCACCTATTGGATTGCTGAATAGAGCAAATATCGACTGGAGTGAAACTTCAGCCCAACCTGTTTGACAAGGCTTGATGTTACCGGTCATGGCAAAGTAAGCGTTCGGCTTTGACCAAGCCGTGCCGTACACGCGGATCAATGGTCTGTCACAGCGGAAACCCTTCGCCCCCTAGCATCCGGCATTCCGACCACGAGGGGATGCCGCCTTGCTCAGCCCTGCCGACTACGACGATTACAAGGGTAGGCAGCGGCGGGAAGATGCCGCGCGCTGACGCCCGGCGAAGAAAGCGGCGATCAGCGCCAGTTGCTGGCCAGGGTGCAGAATGCCGTCTACTCCGGCCTCGCCGACTTCCGGGCGGCCAACCCCGGTCGCAAGCCGGCGCCGGCTGATATCCGCAAGATGGTCGACCCGTTCCTGCTGCCCTACTATCTGCCGCAACCAGACCCCGGCGCGTCAAACCCGTAGCCAAGCTTTCCGACATCTCGCCCGACCTGCGCGCGAGCATTACGCGCCAGCTCGCCATGGAATACGGTCGCAAGCCGACGGACGGCGAGGTGGCGCGGGAGTATGCGGCGTTCATGCAGTCGCAGCTGGGTTAGGAGGTGTGGTCCTTACGCACTCAGTTTCAGCGCTGTGTTGCCGCCGCGTCGTCCACCGGAGCCGCGCCAAACTCTACCTCCAGGTTCTCCAGCGAAGAATAGTAAATGCTGATGGACAGAAGAAGCAAGATGACGACGCCGGTACCGAGGCCCCTCGTCGGCACGGACGCACTCCTGGCGAGCCGGACGATGGCAAAAAAGAGAGCTGGTATGATGAACAAGCCTATGAAAGTGCCGATAATGGTCCCGATATACCGTGCGGATCCGAAATCCTGATTGGGTAATTTGAAGCCGAGAAGTACTGTGATCACGATCGTGGCGGCCAGGGCAAGCAAGCACAGCTTTCTCATGCAGCTGTCTCGATGATACCTGTCGGCGGCCACGGCTTTCTTGGTTTCTTCCGAGACATCGATTTGCATTCTTAACCTCGTGCTCCAGTCCTACGCGTCGGCTCCGGACGGACTGCTGCTCGCATAGGGGCGATCCCTGAATGCTTCGACTATGTCCGGAGAGACGCGAGTCGGCAACGAGGCGCAACCCCTTATTGAGTCGTGGTGAATACTGAAGCACCCGCCGATCAGATTGAGTCAACCTGATCGCAGAGCGGCTGCTCAAGCAAATGAACCTGGAGCCATCGCCGGACCACCAAATGTTTCAATTTGGTCGCGAAGGCTCCAGGGGCGTCTATCACCATGAAAACCTCCAGGACTTAGCGTCGGGCCCGATCCTTTTCGGGAGACAGGCCTTTGCTCACCCCTGACAATTACGACGCCTACAAGGGTAGGCAGCGGCAGCAAGACGACGCGCGCAAACAGTTCCTGACCGTGGCGAAGCTGGAAGGCGACAACAGCTCGCCCGTCAGCGATGCGCAGCTCTCCGACCGGGTGGCGGAACTGACGGGAAGCCGGCCAGCGCCGGAGGACATGGTCAGGGCCAATCGCGACCTGTTCCGCGAGGCCGCCGATAATGCGTGGGTGGATAGCATTCGGGGCGGCTCGCCCGTTACCTTGGCGATGCTGAGCGACCCCAATAGAGGGCCTATTTCCAAGAGCGATGTCGAAGCTTTTGCCGCCATCGAGCAGACCGCGAACCAGGTCGGTAAAGGCTCGGGCACGATGGGGGGCGGGGCGCCACGGCGGGGCGTCCAGCTGGCTTCCGCCTTGATTTCGGGGCCGAGAGGGAGCGGCGCGTTACCTCCTATCCCGCTTGCAAACCCGCTAAGGAGCAGCGCTTTACCCCCCATTCCGCTTGCGAACCCGATGAGGAGCGGCGTTTTACCTCCCATCCCACTTCCGAACCCGCTAAGGAGCCCGGCGGTAATCGCGCCGCCCCAAAGGCAAGAAGGCGCGGATGTACCGGCTTCCGATGCGCCAACGGCGGCTCCCGCCGAGGAGGCGTCGGCGGCCGCTCCTTCGGTTGAAGGGGCTGGCCAGCCGTCAGTACTCACGGGACCGGGGGCGCAAACAGGCGCGAGCGGCAACGCTGCGGGTGCGCCTGATGGGGCTTCCGTTCAATCCGTGCCGCCGGGACCTCCGCCGGCTGAGGCTGCGGGGCAGGGCGCTGCCGCGACAGCTCCTGTTGAGCAGGTAAGTCCGGGCACCAATATCCCCGGCGCGCCGGGAACGGCCCCCGTCCAAACGGCGCCCGTCCAAACGGCGCCCGTTCAGGAGGTGCCCGCCGCAGGCGGAGCGGTGGAAGGGGCGGGGCAGGTCGCCGTTTCCGGGACGCCTGCGACGCGTAAGGATGATCCTGCAGGCGGTGGCTCGGTATCGGACTCTGCGCAAACGGGGGCGGCTACGATTCCAGGCGTGCCTGGGGTATCAAGCAATGTTAACGCGGATAGTGGCAAGATCTCTAGTCCGAGTCTAACAACCACGAAGCTCGCTGAAGCTATTGCCGGTATTGCGAAGGATTCCAGCCAAAAGAACAGAGAGGCCGTCCAGGCCATTATCAATGAGCAGCCTGAAAATGTTCGCTCCAGGGCTCGAAATGTTCTTGATGATGTAATTTGGGGGGTTACTCCTCCCGAGAAGGTACTTGAAGAGCTCTCTAGGCCTAATGCTACGGATTCGGCGGTTGGTGGTAATAAAGGCGTTGTATATCAGTCCTCTCCGGCGTACGCGGAACTCGCTGTGCTGATTGCAAGCGCTGGCGAAAATCCGAGCGAAGAAAAGACGCAATATATCAAGGGACGCATAGCACACCAAAATGAAATTCCGCATCACTTTGCCTACCAGAAGCTCGAAGAAGCGGTTGCTGGTGGTAAAAAGGAGGATCTTTTAGATGATCTGATGCGTGTGCCTTACGCTCCCCGTGATGATATTGCCAAGATGATCGGTGCCGCGGCAAATCTGGGCGATGACCAAGCTAAAGTCTTTGAGGAGGAGCTTAAAAGACAGCCGTATATTCGCCCGGAGGTTGCGATTGCGGCTATGCGAGAAATACGTGAGAAGCACCAAAGCTTCGATGAAGCTATGCTCACGTTCGAGAGAATGGATCACGACGACCTTGTTAACAGTATCGCCGATATAAACGGGAAGAGCCAAGAAGAATTCGAAGCTGCTCGCCGAAGAATTGGCGAAGCGAAGAATATCGATCGTTCGATTGCCGAATCTGTTCTCACCGCGCGCTTTGCCAACAGAATGGGCCGTGACGAAGCGATTGTGGCTCTACAGCCGCAAAACCCTTACTTAAACGCCGTTCATCGGGAGTTGTGGCGCCTCAAGGGAAGTACTGATTATCTCTTGGCACTATGGGCGATGCAAGTCGAGGCAGATAAGTCTAAATCATTTCTCGATATTCTAAATGAGGAACGGGGTAACGGACAGAATATTAGAGAGGCGGCTACCAACGCGGAATCGCCCGCTAGGTGGGACGACAGCTTGGCCGCTTTAAGGGGAGATAAAAATGCCTTATTGCTCGCTTTGTGGGACGACGGCTTAGCCGCTTTGGGCGGAGATAAAAATGCGTTTGCGCGGGCGCGCGACCTAGTCTTGAGCCAAACTTCTAGATTGCGCGACAGGTACACTGGAAAAGGGGGGTGGTGGAACCTTCTAGATGACAGTTATAACTTAACAGTCGCAAGCGACCCAATGTTACGTCAAGGCAGAGATGCGGGAGATGCTCTCTACGCGACTTTTCGATGGGCGAGCGCAAGCGCCTCCTCCGCCTTTGGCTTTGATGATAAGGCATTCTTACTCGACCACATATTGGCGGCGGCCGATGCCGACAAGCATATCGACGCAATATCGTGGTCACCCGCCGCTACCGGCTTTATAAAACTGAAAAACACGCCCGGATCAGATCAATCCACTTCTGGTAAGTGGTCGAAGTTTGGCAGCGACATTTTTTCTGATCCGGATGGATTCTTGGCTTATGCCTCTGAGTCAGCAACCGAAAGTCTTCCTGGCCTTTTGATCGTTGCGGCTGCGACACTTGCTACGAGGAATGCCGAAGTAGGCATGACGTTATCAGCCGGGCTTGCTGGGGGGGAAGCAGCCTTTACGGAAGCGTTGGGTTTCTTTGAAGAGAAAGGCTATGACCTAACGAAGGAGGAAGACAGGCTCCGATTGCTTAGTGATCCGTCGGTGCTGGCGGAGGTAAAAGAACGCGGCAAGAAAGCCGCGCTTATTGCCGCTGTCGTGGATGCTATATCCAGCGGCATTGGAAGCAAAACTTGGTCTAATTCTGCTATCCGTAACGAGGTGACTAGGACGGCTTTGACCGCTGGCGTAACAGGTGCCGGAGAGGCGGCCACGCAACTCTCCATAGGTAAGGAGTTCAATCCCGAAGAGGTCCTGCTAAAGGCGGCGGCGGTTGTCGTTAAGGTTCTTGGATGGAGGCCGGGCGAGCTCGGAGTTGATAGTTTCGTTAAAGATTTTGCTCGGGCGGGAGCTGCCCTTGAAAATCGCGAACAACTACATGCAACGACCGAACATGTAAAAACATTGAAAGCGGGTACGCAGGATCCCGCCAACATCAGGGCGGGCCTGCAAGCTATGTCGGGCGGGAAGAAATATTATTTTGTACGAATTGATCAGTTGGACAAGGCTCTGAAAGAAGCGGGTATTGACGCCGATGCTTTTTTTGGTTCGCTAAAGAGCGAGACGAAAGCCGATATTGATCTCGCCCGCGAAACTGGAGGTTTCGCACGGTTTTCCTTCGAAAATTACGTGACCGATATCGCGTCTACGCCAGCCGGCGTCGCGCTGGAGCCATATGTACACGTCAATGATCCGGCTAGTTTCTCGGATGCGGAGGCTCACGAGTTCCTAACCCATCCGAAGCTCGGCGGAACTGAGCGGAACGATGAGGCGGCCAGTCAAACGACCACCCCAGCAACCGTTGATATCCCCCAAAAGGCGGGCGAAGGGGTGCAAGGAGGCGAGGGAGGTGCGGGAAAGGTTCCGGATACCGCACCATCCGGTCCATCTACGTCCGAGGGTTCCAACCCGTCGGCCAACGGGGAAACAGTGACCGGTGGTCCTGAGGCCAAGGTGGTCCCGAACCAGACTCAAACGCTTCCCAAGGAGCCTATGCCTTCAAATGATGGCGCGCCGGTTCCCCCAAAGAAATCGCTGGCAGAGCAGAAAGCTATACGCGCCAAAGAAATCGCGCGCAAAAAAGCTCAAGGATCGTACGATCCTCGACCGACAGGAAGCAGTCCGAAATGGGAACGCCCGCCTGGAACTCCCCCTTCCCAGTAACCCTCGAAAGGCTCCAAAAGGCACGCCGAAAACCGACCGCCAAAAGTTCGATGAAAGGCGACGCTCTGGAAGGTTGCATAGGGCAGAGTGTCGCAATATTGGCAGTGCTGCGGCAACCCGAATTATCGTAGCTGGCGTGCGCTTATCGGTCGGCTTGAACGCAGTGAAAGCGACCGTACGGGAGAGGTGCGGCTGTACGAATGTGAACGCTCTATAGCTTGGTTCAGGTCGATACCGCTGGTCATGCCGAAAACCCACCATCCCCTAGCATGCGGCATTCTGACCTTTGGGGATTGCCGCCTTGCCCGCCAGAGCCCGTCTCAAACTCGTTTGCCAGTCCTCGTCGATTGAAGAGAGCGGGAAGGCACCAGTTTTCTTCGCCGCTCTGGGAACGCTCGAAGGTTCGATTTCGCTTCCCTTGTCCAATGCGCGAAAGGGCGGTTTTTCCTGCCTTTGCCACTGCCGGAGACCACAATGACCATGAAGCCCCCTGAGACAGCAGACGGGGCGACGCTCCGCCTTTACTCCGGCCCCAGAGACGATGAAGCGCCCCAAGGGGCTGAGGCGCGCATGAGCGTGTCAACACCTTCGGCCGTCGGCGAGCGCGTGCCGGCGAGACCGCCGGCGGGTGTGAAACCGGGTGAGCGGCATCCTACCGCCAATGACGAGGATACGTTGAAGCGAGTGTTCGCTGAAGCCGACCTTTCGGTGCTGCTGCGCGATGGCGCGCGCTCGTTCCTTGCGTTTCTTGCAACCATGGAACGCAACGGCGACGCGATTGCGATAGCCGATGGCAATGCGCTCCGTCGCTGGTGGGGCGATGCCGGGGATGGCGAAGACCGGTTCGCCCGCGCCTTCACGTCCTATCTTCTGGAGGGCACGGCACTGCCCGCCGGGCCGCGCGAGGCGTTTCGCCATTTCAGGGCGTGGCTGATCGGGCTTTATCTGACGATGCGGCGGCTCGGCGTGGCTGTCGCTCCCGAGGTGGGCGATGTGTTCGACCGGTTGCTGGCCAGCGAGCTGGCGCTGGCCGAGGCGCGCCAGTCGGCTGGCGATGTCGGGCCGGTGTCGCCGGATCTTAAGGAGAAGCGGACGGCGGCGGAAGCGGAGGCCGAGGACCGGCTGACACGCGACATCATGCGGCCGGTGCGGGAGGCGCGCGAGAAAGGCTATCGCGAGGAACTGGCGGCTGCGACGGCCGAAGCGGAAGGGCGGATCAATGCGCTGCCGGTCTATCGAGCGACCGAGTGGCTGACCAATCGTCGCTGGCTGGGCGGGGAGCCGCCGGCGCTGCCGACGCTCAGGCTGTCGCGCTCCATCCTGGTCGAGCGCTATGGCGAGGCGGTGCTGGCCGCGCTGCCGCGCGGGCGGTTCACCGCCTATGCCGCCACCGGTGGCGTCGACCCCGACGAGGCGGCTGGGCTGTTCGGCTTTTCGAGCGGCGACGAGATGATCCAGGCGATGGCCCTGGTGCCCAAGCGCGAGGCGACGATCGCCGCCGAAGCCAAGCGGTTGATGGTGGAACGGCGCGGCGATCCGCTGGTTGACGGCACATTGCCGGAGAAGGCGCTGGCTGCCATCCACGGCGGGCGCATGGCCGAATGGCTGGCCGCCGAGCTGAAGGCGTTGGCCGGCGCTGCCGGTGAGGCACAGCCCGTCACCGCCGAGGGGGCGGCGGAATTTGCCCGCAAGGCACTGGTCGACACGCCGGTGCGCGACGCCATCGATGCCCGCCATCATCTGGTGGCCGAGCGCCGGGCCGGCGAGGAGGTGGCAAGGCTCTCCGCTGCGCACGAGGATGGGGAGAGGACCAAGAAGATCTACGATGCCCGGCGGCGGCAGTTGCTCAACGTAGCGCTCTATGCCGAGGCGCGGCGGATTGCCGACCATCTGCAGAGAGCAGAAGAGACGGTGCGGCGGCTCGACCATCCCGAGCGGCCGGAGGTGACGACCGGCGTCGACGGCTGGCCGGCCATCGATGCCATTCTCGACCGCTATCAGTTCCGCCGCACCGACGACCCGGCGCCGCGCGGCGCGGTGGCGGTCTTCGTGAGAGCGATGACGGCGGCGGGGCGGGAGAACGAGCTGGCGCTCACCGATGCGGTGCTGACTGACGGCGAGAGCAAATCCTACCGCGAGCTGCCGATCGGCGTGCTCGAGGCGGTGGTGGCCAGCCTCGACAACATCGAACACGCCATGGGGCGCAACGACGCGCTGGTGGACGAGCGCGGGCGGCAAAGCCTCAGCGTGGCGGCCACGGGCATCGCCGAGGCGCTGGCGCGGGCGAAGGGCGGGGTGGGCGGCCGCTCGGTCGATCTCGGCCGCGCCGCCGGCGAGGTGTTGCGGGAGATCGATGGCCGCGCCGAGGGACCGGCTTTCACCGCGCTGAAGGTGCCCGTCGATGCCGCCGTCGCGGCGCTGCAGGCGCGTCGGCAGCAGGCGGCGAAGGACATTGCCGCGCTCTATGCGCCCTATGATGCGCGCGAGCGGCGGGCGATGGCGGTGCGGCGGTTCCTGCCGGCGCTGGGCCGGTCGCTGTCGCGCTGGGAGATGATCACCATCGCCCTCAACGCCGGCAACGAGGCCGGGTACGCACGGCTGACCGGACAGGCGGGGTTTGCGCCGGAGGCGGTGGCAATGCTGCTGGCCGCGCTCGATGGGCGGGATGCGCGCTTTGTCGCGGCGGTGTGGGACTATCTGGAAAGTTTCCGCGGCGACATTGCCGCCCGCGAGCGACGGGCGACCGGCAGGACGCCCAAGTGGGCCGCGGCGCGGCCGGTGACCGTGGGCGGCGTGGCGCTGAAAGGCGGCTTCTATCCGCTGGCCGTGACGAGCGATCCGGGCGCCGACGTACGGGCCGGCCGCTTCGCCAAGGCGATGGCTGGCGGCGGGGCGGCTGGGGCCGTCGACCTCGATCTCACCCTGCTGCATGCCTATGTCGACCGGCTGCTGCACGATCTGAACCTGTCCGAGGCGGTGGCCAATGCCGGGCGGCTGTTGAGAGAGTGGGCGCTGGGCGACGCTTTCACCGTCAACGGTCGGGGGGACGATCTCGAAACGCTGGTGGCCTGGCTCGGCAGCGTGGCGGCTGGCGATCTCCAGCCGGCGGATTTTCTCTTGGCGATGGCGTCGGCCGAAGGGGGCGAACCGGTGGCCCGGCAGCTGGCCCAGGATATGGCGAAGGCGCTGGCCGAGGCGGCGGGGCTGCCCGAGGCGATGAAGGCGGTGGGCGAGGCTGAGTTTGCGGCCGGCGTCGCAGCCACGTTCTGCCCCGGTGTGGGGGATCGGATTGCCGAGCGCTCCACCCTGATGGCCGGGCGGCGGGCGGCGGCGGCGAAACGCGGCGAGGCGGGGAAGGAGGATCTGGCGGCCTGGCTCGTCAGGCGCGCCCGCTGGCACTTCATCGACATGCCCGTTTGGCTTGCCGGCTATCAGGAGGGCCTTGCCCGGTTCGGCAACGAGACCAAGGCGGTGGCCGAGGGCGACGGCTGGGCGCGGCGGCTTGGGGCCGGGGCGGACGGCAAGGCGGAGGCGGCGGTGAAGACCTTGGTCGCGGCCCTGTTGCGCTCCCCTCCCGGCGCGTCCGGCGCGGCAGAACTCTCGCGCACCCTCGGCGCGGCCCTGATGTTCGCCCGGGAGAGCGTGGTGCTCCAGGCATTGCGGAGCGAGGGCGGCCCGATCGGCTCGGCGCCCTCCGTTCGGGACGCCCTGCCGGTGACACGGGATGCCGGAGCCTGCGCCGCCATGTGGGCGCCGCCCGCAGGCTCCGCGGCGCACGCCGGCGACGGCCAGGCGCTGCGGCCGGCCATGATGGCCGCAGCGCTGCTGATGGACGCGCCGCCGAGGGTGGCGATCGGGCAGGTGTTCGGAGGTACTTTGAGGCAAACTGCTGCAAGGTAGCGCTCGCAAAACGGCGCAACGCACGTGCTGAGGACGACAAGGCGTTGCCCCATTCCCCTGTCGTCTGGTTCAAGCATGGAGGCCTCTTGCCTAAGCTGCAGGTTTCGTCCAGTCCGCGCGGCAAAGCAGCCGAAATCAAGTATCCTACCCCGATCAGTGCTTATGTTTTTACGACGTTTAGCAAGCGCGTGACCGCTTGCATGAGATTTGGGCGACTCAATACTACCTGCTCGGATGGATATCCATCCAAACGTAACGTCGCAAAAGACACCGGAGGGTTGCGATTCCTTCCGTTCTCGCTCCCAGGACAGACAAGTTGCCCACCCGATCGGAGGTCGATGTTTGAAACGCTGTTGTTCAATCTCCGGGCGAAGTTTTGCCAGCGCCTGGCAGACTGTTGAACCAGGCGCAGCGGCTTCCCTATACTCCACGGGTCGAAATGGCCTCTGCCTGCCGACAGTGACAATGGCTACGAGGATGATCCCCAGATGGGGATGGATGCGCCGGGACCGGGGAGGAGGTTTCGCTGGCGTGACCAAGTAAACCGTTCCTCGCCTAGGGTCTCGCAAAACCAGCGAGGCCAGCCCATGACCATTGCGAGCGAAGCAAACCGCTCCGGCCCCTATGCCTGCAACGGGGTGACGACACATTTTCCCTATGCCTTCAGGATCTACGACGCGGCGCACATCCGCGTCATCCTGACGAAACCCGACGGCACCGAGACCACGCTGGCGCTTGGGACCGACTACACGGTGTCCGGCGTCGGGGGGAGTGACGGCGGGGCCGTTGAAGCGGCAGTCGCCCACGCGACTGGACACTTCGTTACGCTGATCCTGAACGTGCCGTTCACGCAGAACATCGACCTCGAGAACCAGGGCGCTTATTTCGCCGAGACCATCGAGCGGGCGATCGACCTGCAGACGCAGATGTCGCTGCAGCTCAAGGAGCAGGTGGCGCGCGCCGTGGTGCTGCCGGTGACGTCGTCGGTGTCGGTGGACAGACTGACCGGCGCGGTGCTCTCACTCGCCGAGATCCAGCCGCAGATACAGACGCTGGCGCCGATCGCCGGGAACATCGTGACGGTGGCCGGCATCGCGGGTGCGGTTGTCGCGGCCGAGGGGAATGCCAACACCGCGACGGCGGCGGCCGCGTTGGCGACCGGCAGGGCGACTGAGGCGGCGGCGAGCGCGGCGGCGGCGCAGACCTGGAATCCGGCGATTTATTCGACCACCGCCCAAATCACCACCACCCTCGCCGGCTATGTGCCGATAGCGCGCAAGCTGAAGGTCGGCACAGGCCTTTCGCTCGATGGAGTCGCGGGTAGCGACGGAGTGCTGGCCGAGGGCGATCTTTCGAAAGATCGGATGCTCGCACTCGACCTGACAGCCGTACTTGGTCGCTTGAAGAACGTTCGCTTCATAACAACCTCTGGTAACGTCCAGCCGGCCCCAGGCTGCACTAAATGGCTCGGCTTTTTGGTCGGTGGAGCAAACGCCGGTGGTAACAGCAGCGGAGCATCTTATGGTGTTGGGGCTCCCGGCGGAGCTGGGTGCATGTTCTTTGCTACGGTTTCCGATGGCACACAGTATGCGGCGGTGATCGGCGGTGTTGGGGGTAATTCCAGTTTAGTAGTAGGAACCACCACCTACAGCGCCGAGGGTAATGGTGGGGTGGCAACCAATGGCCTCGTCAATCTATCAGGTGCCCCCAGTGGGGATGGAACGGTTACCGGCGGCAATCCTGTGGTGCTTTCCACCGGCCCGAACGGCGGCGATGGGCCTTTTGGCCTCGGCGCCGGCGGCGGAGGCGCTCGAGTCAGTAACTGGAATGGCTCCGTATCCAGAAACGGCATCGCTGGGCGCGGTTACGGCGCTGGTGGCGGCGCAGCAGCTGGCCTCGGTGGCTCTGGTACTGGCGGCGCGGGAACTCCAGGTTGCCTTCTGTTGCTGGAGTTCTGAGCATGAAACAAGCTTGCGTAATTGATGCCGGGGTGGTGGTAAACACCCTCATGCTGGACGACGATGCGGACCCCGCAGACTTCGGGGCAATGCTTGGGCCGGACGGGGTCGGCATTGGTTGGTCGTTCAACGGGACGGACTGGATTGCCCCAGCTAATACGGTTGTTCCAGTCCCCTCGCTTGAAAACATTCGCTCCGCCGCCAAGGCTAGCGTCGACGCCGGAGCCGAGGCCTATCGTCTCACCTACATCACCGGCGGGTCGGGTCAGGCGATGGCCTACCAGCAAAAGCTGGAGGAGGCCAAAGCCTACCTCGCCGATCTGTCGCTAACGACCATCGAGTGCCCGCATGTCTTCGCCGAGATCGGCATCACGGGCGAAACCGCCGAGGCTGTGGCCCAGGTGGTGGTTGGCATGCATGCCGCCTGGCAGGTCAAATCGGCTGAGATCGAGCGCAAGAGGCTCGCGGCAAAGGTGGCGATCGACGTAGGCGAGACAGCCGAAGCGATCAGCGCGGCAGCAGAGATAGATTGGGGCGCATAACGAGCATGGTCCACGCGATCGATGCCGCCTCACTTGGTGCCCTTATACCAATTCGCGAAGATGCTGACGCATCCGCTCATTGAGATTGTTGCCGATTTCTCATTTGCCCCAAAGGCATGAGAAATCGGCAAACGGAATACCAAGAGTCATTTTCAATGCATCTTGGTATTAGGTGCTCCTTCCGAAAGCACGTGCTCAACTTCGGTCGCGACCTTGTCGGCGATGATTGGCGCCGTTGTTTTAGAAAGGTGGGAGCCATCGAAAAGGACGAACTCTCCATCCCTGACCATTGGGCAACTACTCCCCTCACAGAACCAATCGAGGCCATTCACTTCGCTAAATGGAAGCCTGGCGTCATTCAAGGATTGAACGAGACGGGAGCGGATATATGACGCTAGGTCATAGTCGCCATAGATCTGTGACTTCAGGCCGTACCTGATCTCCTTTCGGGCCACCGGGAAATTGGGGACAGTGGCGTGGGGTGTGACCAGAACGACCTGGCTGCCGAGTTCGCGCAGCCTCGCAACCGTCTCCCGAAGCCCTGTGGTGATCACGTCCGCAGGCGGTCTTGCAGGATCATCCAAAGCAGTGACGAGTGACTGTTTAGGCCTAGGTCCGACAAATGCGCCATACCAGGCGTAGGCGCTGGTCAGAACGACGACTGGGAACCTATGCTGCTTTAGGTACTCGAATGTTTTGTTGTTGTGTTGCGTACAATCGGAGTTCGATGTCCGCAAGTCCGCTTCATTTTTCTGAATGCCAAGAAGCGAAGGGCAACCATGCCTGATGGAGAATTCAAGCCCCTCCCCACGTGCGTTGAGCGCGCGCCCGAGGCTTGAACCAAACGCGTCGGCGTAGCTGTCTCCCCAGAAGAAGACGCGTGTGTTTGGCAACTTGAAGCAATTGCCCTGTTCAAAACCGCAGCCGTCCGCTGTTTCTCGCTGGCTTCCAGGCGCGGGAATGAAGGTCGTTCCGATCCAGGATCCGAGGAAAAGGCTCACCGCGCCGAGTAGGGAGAAGGCGAAGACACGCGCCCGCGTTCTGAAAAGCGAGTATGCCCCGGACCTTATGGGCGTCTCCACAAATCGCCAACTGATATAGGCGAGAGGAAGGCTACAGAGAGCAACGACGGAGGTCATGAAGACGGACGGCGGTTCAATCGACCTCGTCTTCAAAAGTGCGATCAAGGGCACATGCCAGAGATAGGCGCCGTAGCTGAGCTTGCCGATGAATGAAACGGACGGGTGACCGAGAGCCTTGCAAGGCCATGCGGTCGACGATCCAAACAGGAGGATGAGCGCGGTTCCCACGACCGGGGCGAGGGTGAAGTGCGACGGGAATAGATAGTCCTCGCTCAGAATGGCGAAGGACAGAAATAGAATGATCAACCCAAGAAGAGACAGCGAAGTGACGCCCTTCTTTCCCATCTTCTGCCGTAGGGCAAACGCCGCGGCGCCAAAGAGCAACTCAAACGACCTGTAGGGCGTCGAGAAGAATAATTTCTCTGGATTTTTATGGCTAAACAAAACGGTGGCCTCTGTAACCAGAAACAACAACAGGGCGCCGGCGATGATGACCGTAAGCCTGTGTTTTCGGCATAGCTTCCAGAGGAGGAACACCACCAACGGGAACACAAGGTAGAACTGTTCCTCGACGGAGAGGCTCCAGGTGTGAAGAAGGGGCTTTTCGTCGCTGAGGGGGGAGAAATAATCAGTGCCTTTGGCGAAAAAGGAATTAGATCTAAATGTAACGACTGCCTGAATGGATCGTAGGTATTCGTGCAGCTCGAAGGGGAATGTCCAGGCGACCACAAATGGCAGCGTACATAAAATTACCAAATACAATGCGGGCAGAATTCTTCGGCAGCGCCGCTCGTAGAACTTGAATATTGAAAATTCGCCTCTGCTAATTTCGCTATCTATGATGCCGAAAATAAGAAACCCGCTGATGACGAAGAAGATGTCCACGCCGATGAAGCCGCCGCCAAACCCTGGCAGCCCAGCGTGAAACAAGATGACGGGAATGACGGCCAAGGCGCGGAGACCATCAATGTCGCTCCTGTATTCCATGGCCGGCGGGTGATTGGGTGTTTGTTGGATCGACGATGCCTCCGTGTTGGTCGCCTCTTCCCGATATTTCCAATTGGAGTTCGTCAATATCCCGCACCCACCCTGCCGGCCCGCCACACGGCAGACGCTCTTCAAACGGGCTGCAAGATAGATATACTCGTTACAGATTGAAATATGGAATTGGCTGGATATCAATGCGGCGGCCTATGACAGTCTGACCCGATGGGATGGGGGCCCTAGACTGCCCGCAAAGCCGGGTTTCACGCTTTGCGAGGATTGATCTGTGGCCTCCATTGCGCCCTTTGTTGGTGTCCGCGTCCAGCATTCCATCCTGGTCGACACCGTCGAGAAGCTAGCCGTCGAGACCGGCTTTTCGGTTTCCGTTTAAGAGTGGACCGACGTGATGAAACAAACCCTCTCCCCATAGGATCTCGCAAAACAGCGAGGCCTGCCGATGACCATTGCGAGCGAAGCAAACCGCTCCGGCCCCTATGTCTGCAACGGGGCGACGACACACTTTCCGTTCAGTTTCAGGATCTACGACGAGACGCATATCCGCGTCGTCCTGACCGATCCGCAGGGCATCGAGACGACGCTGTCGCTCGGAGCCGACTATGCTGTATCCGGTATTGGCCAGAGCGGTGGCGGGGCGATCGACATGGCCATCGCTTACGCGTCGGGCTATCGGGTGACGCTGACCCTCAATGTGCCGTTCACGCAGAACATCGACCTTGAGAATCAGGGTGCTTATTTTGCCGAGACGATTGAGCGGGCGCTAGATCTCCAGACGCAGCAATCGTTGCAGATCAAGGAACAGGTGGCGCGCGCTGTCGTGCTACCGGTAACGTCGACGGCGGAGATAGAAAAGCTGACAAGCGCCGTACTGTCGCTCTCGGAAATCCAGCCGCAGATGCAGACGCTGGCGCCAATCGCCGGGGACATCACGACGGTCGCCGGCATCGCGGGTGCCATCGTGGCAGCCGAGGGGAATGCAAACACCGCGACGGCGGCGGCCGCGTTGGCGACCGGCAAGGCGGCCGAGGCGGCGGCGAGTGCGGCGGCGGCGCAGACCTGGAATCCGGCGATTTATTCGACCACCGCCCAAATCACCACCACCCTCGCCGGCTATGTGCCGATAGCGCGCAAGCTGATCGCCGGCACGGGAGTGAAGCTCAACGGTGGGACAGAGGCGAGTCTTGCGGGCGATGTGACGATTGCGGTGGCCGGCGTGCCGACTGGCGCCGTCATGGGGTTCGATCTGGCCGCGCCGCCGATCGGATGGATCGTCGGTGATGGATCGGCGATCAATCGCGCTGCATATTCGGATCTCGACGCGGTCAAGTATTGCGGCGATGCGCTGAATGCCACGGCCACCGCCTGGTACCGATGTACCGACCCGGCAAATCCCAGCACCACACGGTCGGTAACGGGCGGCTATCTTGTCACTAGAGATTTGCGGGGCGTGTTCTTACGCTTCCTTGATGGTGGACGAGGCCTCGACAGCGGGCGTGTCTTAGGTAGCCAGCAGGCTGATATGGTGGGGCCGCACACGCATGCCATGAGTACCCAGCTTACCTACGCGAAGCGCATCAGTGACGGGGGCACCTCGAATCGAGTTGAGCCTGACTATGGCGGGACGAAAATTGACGTCCTATCGAATACAGGCACAGAAACGCGCCCCGTCAACATCTCTCTTCTCGGGTGCATTAAATATTGAGGTCGCACATGTCCATCAAGACTGTTTATCAAGTAGGTGCTAATGGGATCTATACGGGTCCAGCAATCGCCTACGAGAGTCCTCTCGAGACAGGCGTCTTTCACCTTCCGGCTGGTTGCGTTGAACTCGCTCCGCCCATTCCTGAATCGGGGAAAATGGCTATTTGGAAGGGGGGCGCGTGGTCTTTCGCTTTGAATCATCGCGGCGAGGCATGGTATCTCGGCAGCGTCAAAACCACCATCGATTTCGTGGGTGATCCGATCGAACGGGGATATACGACTGCGCCACCGCCTCCCACCTTCGAAGAACTTCGCTCCTCCAAGATTGCAGCGATTGTCTCTGCTGCCAATGCCCTCCTCATCACCGGCGCTCCAGTCGACTCCACCCTCCATATCGCCCTTGACGACGGTAGCCGCGCCGATCTGACCGCCATGGCGGCAACGGCCACAGCCGCCGCCTCCGGTTCCGTCCCTTGGCCGGAAAGCTATGCGCGTGGCTGGATTACCATCGAGAACATCCGCATCCCGCTCACCACACCGTCTGCCGGCTTGGCGCTCGCCGCCTCGGTTGGCAATTACTACGCCGCCCTTATCCAGCACCGGCGCGACCTGAAGGATGCGGCCCTGGCGGCCGAGGACGAAGCAGCGCTCGATGCCATCGACATCGCCGCCGGCTGGCCTACCTTATAGGCCGCTGGCATGACCAAGCCCCTCTTCCAGGACACCGATCCCACCGGAGAAATCCTCATCAAGCTCGGCGAGCTCGGCGCCAGCGTCGAACACCTGTTGCGTGATTTCGCCGATGAGAAGACCGCCGCCCGCGACAACCGTGCGTCCGTGCATCGCCGCCTCGACGAACAGGCGCAAGGATTGGCCGACGTCAAGACCGAACTGGCGCTGAGCCGGCAGGTGGTCGAGACCCTTGCCAAGGCCCAGGCGGAAACCGTTCTGCCGGCCGTCGACGACTGGCAGGGCATGAAGCGGACCGGCCTCACCATCGTCGGCCTTCTCGCCCTTGGCGGCGTCAGCGTCGGCGCCACCATGGCTTGGTTCTCCGACCAGGCGTCGATGCTGGTGCGCCACTGGCTGAGGATCGGCTGAGCGCCATCCCGAAAACCCATCCCGCCTAAACTCTGGCCATTCTTGCTGGAGTTGCGCGATGAAGCGACCGAAACTCGTGCCCAATGCTCGCCGGGTGCTCCGGCATTCCTGGACTTCCCACATTCTGATTGTCGGGGGGCTTCTCACCGCCGCCGAGGCGGCGCTGCCTTATCTCTCCGGCAGCGAGCTGATCGCGCCAGCGGTTTTCCCCTTCGTGGCTTTTGGCGTCGTTTTCGCCGCCTTCGTCGCCCGCTACGTGCTACAGGAGGCCTTGCGCGATGGCGACGCTTAAGCTCGCGGCCTCCAAACGCGCACGGGCGGCGATTGCCGCCGTCGTACTGGCGGCGGGCGCCAGCGGTACGGTGGCGCTGATGCCCGGCGCCTCGCCCGTGCCCGATGATGTGGCACTGGCGGTGGACGTGCTGGTCAAGCCCTGGGAAGGGCGGTCGCTGACCGCATATCTCGACACCATCGCCAAGCCGCCGGTCTGGACGATCTGCGATGGTGACACCACCAACCTAAAGCCGGGCATGGTGGAAACGCCCGAGGGCTGCGACCGGCGCCTTGCGACAAAGGTTGCGCGCGACTACCGCGCAAAGCTCGTGGCCTGCATCCCCAACTGGACCAAAGCGCCCCTGAGCTGGCGGGCCATGATGGACTCGCTCGCCTGGAATATCGGCGCTGATGCCGCCTGCAGCTCGATGGCGGCGCGGCTCGGCCGGGCCGGTCACTGGCAAGAAAGCTGCGTTGCCGCCACCGCTTTCAACCGGGCCGGTGGGCGCATGGTGGTCGGCCTTGCCCGGCGGCGCGGCATGGGCGATGCCACGCGCATCGGCGAGGGCGAACTCTGCGCCTCGGGGGTGCTGTGATGTTCGGCCTTCTCGACAAGATCGGCACCACGGCCGCCGCCATCGCCGGCGTCGTTACCGGCGCCCTGCTGACGGCCTTCCTGATGAGCCTCTACGTCTGGCTGGTCCATGACCCGGCTGTGGCATCGGCCGCTCGGGAAGGCTTCGTCGCGGTGTCCGAGAAGCTGGCGCTGCAGGGACAGGTCGAGGAAATGCGGCGGCAATTCAAGCTGGCGGAGGCAACGGCCGAGAGCGACCGGGTGCGGGCCGAGGCGGCAAGCAAGGAAGCGGACGATGCGTGGAAGCAATATGAGGCAGCCGTGGCGAGTGATACCGGCGATGACGGCTGCCGCGTCGATGCTGGCGATCTTGAGTGGCTGCGGAAATCTCGAAGGGCGTCTGTCGGAGGCGTCAAGTGAGATCGGCCGCCAGAACGCCGGCGTGAGCCTCCCTGCGCTGCCGGCCCGCTGCCGCGACAAGATGCCGCGTGTTACGCCCCGAGCTGGCGAGAAGTGGCGCGCCGTGCAGGGGCGATGGGAAATCGCCGCCGATGGTGAGGATCGCCGGACGCGCGATTGCGCGGCGTTCTATGACGATGTGAAGGGCGGTTTCGCTAGAGCCGCGCCACCAGTATCGCCTAACGGGTAAGGCGCCTTGCTCTCCGGGCGGCCAATGTCGGCGACTCAGCTTCAGGTGTCGCTCTTGCCTCTCCACTCTGGTTTAGTCCAGTGACGGAATGCTTGTCTTCCCTGGGAAAACGCCTTTCTCTAGAGATTTTATCGAAGAATGGCCCAAAGAGCGTAGCATATAGCTGAGCTCCCGCATGCGAGAGATGGCTATTGTCTCTATAGAGAATTTCGTTGCCGTTGGCGCGTACACAAGTCTCAGTAGAGCAAAACAAGGGTGTTGGACTTACGATCTCCAGGTTGCTGTGTTGCGACTGAGCTTCATCGAGGAGCGTTTTGACATAGGTTTGTCGCTTCCAGTATTCAACTAAGGTTAGATTTGTTGCTGAGCTTGGAACTCCGAGGCGCTCTATCCATTGTGTCCAAACAACCGGTGCTTTGCCATTATATTCCGGCACTGTTAACGCCGTCACAATCTGACGGTTTCCAATCGCGATAAGCGTTTCGTTCAACGCCGAAGCAACCGAAGAGAGCCGGTCGGATTCTGCCAGGGGAGACCCGTTGCTGAAGAGAGGTGTCTTGTATCCTCCGTTTGGATCTCCGATGACGGCGGTCCATTGTGAGATCAGTATCACCAGTTTGGGGTTGTACTTTCGTATTTGGCTTATGGCGAATTCATGTTGCTGGGGACATGACGATTTTGGTGTTCGGGTAAGACCGGCCAACGGGGGGCATCCGGCCCTACCGAGATAGAGTCCACGTAAGTGATAGGTTCTGGCAAGGTCGCCGATTTCGGCGGCAACCGCTTGGGCATGTGAGTCCCCGATGATCACGAACGATATTCCACTCGCCGTTTCATCGCCGAGCGGACATGGAGTCGGCTCTCCTTTAGTGATTGCTGGACAGCGTTTAGCGATGAGGAAGGAGTCCTGCCTGGTTGCTTCGTCAACCGCTACGAGTTCTTTAGGCAGTCTTTGCGGAACGCCTCGCATTTCGAATATGAGAGCGCCGATGCCGACGAGGACGACGACGAAAGTGGTCAACGTTGCAAAGAATACCTTCCGCCCAGCAAGCATGCGCCTTTGGCGGATCGGCTGTTCCCAGAGAAAGTAGCCAACCACTGACAGGGCGAGCATCACGGCGGCGATGACGAGGCGCGTGCCGGTGTCCGTTGGCGGCAGGCCGATACCGGCGGCGATGGAGATCAGCGGCCAGTGCCAGAGGTAGAGCGCAAAGGACAGGCGGCCGATCCAGACGAATGGCCGGAACGACAAGAGCTTTCCCGCGAGACCACCGTTGGCCCAAATGGTAGCGGCGGCACCCAGTGTTGGCGCCAGCGCGATATAGCCGGGGAAAGGGTCGGATTCGGATAATCGCAAGGCGGCCCAGGCGATCGCCAGAAGCCCGGCGAGGCCGAGGACTGAGCGCTGGGGCGATGACAGGTGATCACTTGCCGGCAGGATGGCAATCAGGGCGCCGATGCCGAGTTCCCAGAAGCGGGTTGGCAGCAGAAAGTAGGACGGAGCCCAGTTGGTGAATGCCGCGCCAACGCTGAGGGCTAGCGATAGGGCGACGACGCCAGCGATGAGCCACGTCGCGCGGTAGCCGCGCTTTGCCGCGAAGATGAGTAGCCAGGGAAAGAAGAGATAGAACTGCTCTTCGACACCGAGCGACCAAGTGTGCAGCAGCGGTTTGGTGAGGTTGTCGGGGTCGAAATAGCCGTCGCCGCCGATGAAGGCAAAGTTGGAGGCTGAGAGAGGGGCCCAGATCAGGCTGCGGCCGAACGGCCGGTAGGTCAGCGGCACCATGGCGAGGAAGCCAAGAATCGTCGTCACCGCCAGGACGATCAGAAGATTCGGATAGATGCGGCGAAACCGGCGCTCGTAGAAATCGATCAGGCTGAAGCGGTCTTGCGTGATCTGACGGGCAATCAGTGATGTGATCAGAAAGCCGGAGATGACGAAGAAAACGTCGACGCCGACAAAGCCGCCGGGAACCCAACTGAACTCGAGATGAAACAGGATGACGATGGCGACGGCGAGTGCACGAAGACCATCAATGTCCGACCGATATCGCAAATCCGCCACGCTCGCCCGCCCGTTTTACCGGCCCGCGGCAAGGCGAGCACCCATCGTATTGGGCGGCAACATAAATATCCGCGTTACAAATTGAAATGTCGGAATGGCCACACAGCCGTTAATCTTCGGCTAGCCGCTGCCGCGACAAGATGCCGCGTGTTACGCCCCGAGCTGGCGAGAAATGGCGCGCCGTGCAGGGGAGGTGGGAAATTGTCGCCGATGGTGAGGATCGCCGGACGCGCGATTGCGCGGCGTTCTATGACGATGTGAAGGGCGGTTTAACCCGCTTGGGTAAGGGATAGTTTGCCTGTCGCGATGGATCATCTACCCAGCCCCGATATCCGGGGTGCGGCCGCATCGCCGACGATTTGCGCTGCGGAATGTAGCCGCACCCCCGGCTCAGGTCAGTAGGGCTTGTAGCTCTTTTCCTCGATGATCTCCGAGGCGAGGTGCATGTTGATGCGTCGCTTCACCGCTGCCCGCAGGTCGTTCGTGCGATAGACGCTTCGCGCCAGCTCGATGAATTCGGCGTCGAAGCTGCGGCTGGCTTCCTTCTCGCGGATACGGTCCTCAATGGTCCATAGGCGCGAGTTGATCTCCAGGAGTTCCCGTTTCATCTCCACCAGTGCGGGGTCATCGGCGATAACGCCCCCAATCAGATCGGAAAGCATGCGGAGTTCCTTCTCGACATTCAGAAGGGCCGCTTCATTGACAATGTTCTTTTTCTTGATCTCCAGGATGGTGATCTTGTCGATGACCTCGCCCCATGACGTCGGCACGGCTGGGATTTCTCTCGCCACTTTACTCTCCGGTCAGTTTCTGCACGCGCGCATTGAGTAACGCCTAACCGGATGCTAGTCCATAGACTCTCCTTGCCTCCGGAATCGTACAGGGACGTCGGCAACGTGTTGTGGTTCAAGAGACTTCTCCGCCGCTTCGACAAGCGATACACCACCCGTGCCTATCGGACGGATGCCGGCGTCCTCGACGCGGCCGGGCGAAAGCATATCGCGCTGCGCGCTCGCAGCGTGAACAGCAAGAACGCGCCGTTCACGGCGACCGGGCTGGGCGACCGGTTCCACTGCGTGACGACCGGCTGGGTCTTCTCGCGGGCGCATGACGTTCCGGTGGTGTTGCACCTCACCAAGAAGAAGCAGTCGGGTGGACAGTTCAACAACAAGCTGGAGTCCTGGTACGAGGTATTGGGCCTCTTTCCGAAAGGTCACGTCGAGCTGATGCTGCACGACTTCGAGCCCGTGGATGAGAAATCCTGGGTTGCCTATCTCGAAGAGAAGGGCTTTGCGGCCGAGACTTACTGGTATCAGGACCATCCGGGCCGGTTCGAAACGCCGCAGCCTCTGGAGATCTCGCACTATCTGCACAGCATCCCGTCGATTCCCGCCGAAGATTTGGGGGCTGAGCTCAACCTTCCGCAGCGCTTCGTCACGGTACAGTGGGATTCCAATGAAGACGCGCGCACTCTGCCGCCCGATCGGCAACAAGAGGTGATGGAACTCTACAGACGGGACGGCTACGAGGCGGTGACGGTTGGCGGCAAGGCCACGGATCCGATTCTCAAAAACTCCCTGCGCCACATAGCCTATGCCATGCAGAAGGCTGAGTTGCACGTCGGCGTGGATTCGGCCTTCATGCACATGGCGTTTCTCTATCTCCCGCATAAGCGGATTCATCTCTACAATCAGAAGCGGGGGTTTCAGTCGCACCACCTCCGGCGGGCGCTGGATGCCGGTTGCCCGTTGAATTTCCACTACAAGGATATTTGAGCGGCGCGCACGGTCGCCCGCCCTCGCCAAGGATCGCTATCCGCGGAACGAGGATGATGCGCCTTGATTCCGTTGATGGGGGATGGCAGAAACAGGCGCCCTGGAACTGGCGCGGTGAGCGGACGATGCAAATCGTCCGGTGAGCCGTCCGGATCCTCGATGGGCCTGTAGCTCAATGGTTAGAGCCGGCCGCTCATAACGGTCTGGTTGCAGGTTCGAGTCCTGCCGGGCCCACCAAACTTTTCAAGGGGTTAGACGGTGATCCGGCCCTCGCGGTCATCGGCGACGAAACGATCCGACTGACGGGATTGCCGTGGCTGCCGTCCCGAGGGGAGACCCAAGAGCGCCGCCACGGTCATGTCGTTGCCAGTTGTCGCATCGCTCTGGCGGGGCGCCGGTTTTCGGCGGCGTTCAGTCATGCGGCCGCCGATGCGAATCCGGCGGGCCAGGTCGCGCACGCCATCGGCAGCGCCACTCCTTTGTCCGCACCGGCGACTCCGCCGGGGCTGCGCTGGCAATCGGCCGCTTGCAGGCGTCCGCCCCGACGGGACGCCGCCCGCCGATCCCGCAATCCGTCTGGCCACGCCATTCCCGGGATCATTCCTCCGCGGTGCGCCGCCGTCGCCGCCTCTCGATGGCGGTCGTTTCAGGGTGAGTGGTCGCCCAGATGATGCCGCGAGGACGAGCCGACGGCATTTCTTCTTTCATCTGTTCAAGTACTGTTCTGCTCAATAAAATGGTCCGCCGTTGTGTGGCGGCAACGGCGGACCTGCGTATAGTATGAAAACCTCCCCAAAAGCTGGCTTCCAGGGAAAAATAAATTAAAAATGCCGAAATCAATCGATCTGTTCTTGTTCAGTCAGATCTGTATTTGCCGACACTTTCTTTGTACTTTTTAGCGCTAACTGCGAGTCACTTGCAACGGGGTAGATCTACCCGCCGTCGGTTTGGGTTGGGGCGACGGTGCCAAGAGGAGGGCTATCTCTTCGCCAATATGAGGGGCCTGTGCGCGTCGGGCCGGTGAGCCATCTATTGCGCGGCGACTGGTCAGGGTTCGTTTTTGGTATTGATGGGGAACTTTGCAATCGTGAAGCTTGCAAGAAGAGAACAATCGGCCCCGTTTATGCTCAACACTAATAATAATCTTTGTGTAAAAAGTCTGAGCGCGCATTGTTATGTCAGTTTTAACGCTTTTGGGATAGGTAAAACTACCCATTCCCTATTTGCAAGTATATCTGCATAATTCCCTCCACATTGGAGTATTCTTCACAACGAGCCGCTTGGCGCGGCACGTCATTCTAATGCTTATCTGGAGTGAACGCAAGAAACAGGCGAGTTTTCGATTTACATTTGCTCGGGTAAATATACCCTTGGAAGGATTTATGGCGGCTTATGTGGGTTGACTTCAAACTTTCACAGAAGTCAGACTGTATTATAACGGGAACAATCGATTGTGCCTTAACGAGGCAAATCGAGAAATGGGGATAAGGGTCGTTTCATGCAAGCCAAGGAACTTGAACGGAACCAAGACCCGCCCAGTCCGGCTCAAAACGTCAGGCGACAAAGAACCTATTTTGTGAATCGCACCAACACGCGGATGGCGCATGGGCTATACGATCTCGAATGCTGGAACGGTGCCCCGGGTAAACAGCATATCAATCTCATTACAGCGGATATAGCTCAGAAAGATCGCGACCCTCTTGTGACAGCGCTCACGCCGCCACATAGTGTAAGTAAATCAATCCGCCAAATTTCCCCTGATTCGGAAAAATTCCCCGATCACATTCTCTTTCAAAGAGAGGTATACTTATTTCTATACTCGCAAAGAACGATATTAACTATCCATTGGGAAAAAATGGCAACCAGTGTCGGCTTATATCTCAATGAGCGGGAAATGGAGACCATAGCGTATCTCGCCGCGGGCTATGGCGCCAAAGAGATTGCTCGCGAACTTAATCTCTCCCCCAGAACCGTCGAGCATCGGATTGAGACGCTGAAACGTCGTCTTGGTGCGCGCAATGTCACGCACCTCATCGCCATGGTTCTCCTGGCAAAACCGGTCCGAAACTCGGGCATGAGCGAATCCAGGGGCAAGTGAGCGGGAAATCTCGTGTCGGTCGGGATGCTGCTTCGCTCTGTTTTGACCGCCCGAAAGGAAGGCTGAGGCCCGAAGCAGCCCTGTGCGACCGTTGGTCTCCAGTAGGTAGAAGCTAGACTCTAGATACCGTCGTTATGGTTTGTATGTGTGTAGGCTATATTTATGGTAATTCACATTCATAAATTAGTATATCTCTACCTTATTGTCGTATATTAAACGCAGGTTATGTTTCATCTGTCGCTTTCATTCGGATATTTCGACCGCTTATGGGTTGAGGATATTATGCATCCAAAAATTCTCGAGAGGAGAGGGCGTGTGCTCTCCGAAAAGTGCGCCGAGATCGATCGGGACATCAAAGACGTATCGGCGGCTGTTGCCCGTCGTGTGCGGCTGGCCGGCGAACTGTGTCTTGGCCTTGAGGAAGCGGAGGCCCTCGAGAGGCAGTTCCAGGCGAGCGTATGCTGCGTTATCGAGGTTCCGGCGACTTCCGAGGAAGGAGCGCGCGCCCGCCGTGAGTTGATCCGAAAACTCATGGAACTTGATGACTATATCGGCTCCTTACTTCGGGCGCCGTGGGCCAGGTCCGAGAGCATCGCAAATTGTCGCCAGAATCTGGATCGATGCCGTAAAGATCTTGACGGAATTAAACTTCGATAGATGTGTTACGAAAGTGCAGAAATACATTTGTTATGTTGTTTTTCTCCGAAATAATACGGTATTATGAGTTTAATAGCTTTGAATTGCTTGAAATAACTGTAAACACATAGGTAATTATGTAAGGAGACTGTTTTGAAATGGCGCATTGCCCGCATTGCTTAAGATCGCTGTCAAAAGAGGAAATCGTATGCCAGGTATGTGGGTCTGAGAAGGGATATGTGTACTTCTACCGAAAGGCCAGAGGGTGGGTGTTCCTGCTGGCTTTTGGAATACTTCTGCCTATGTTGGTCCTTCTTTGCGCGCCATTCTATTTCCATGACCTTGACGTATATTTATGGGTGGTCCTGGCGATTGCTTTGGGGCTTGCTGTCTTCTCCGCATATAGGTTGGTGATCGGGCCTGTTTGGTATCGCTAGATGCGGAGTCGCAACAGATCGCTCGGCGCTGACGCGTGGCGATCGTTCGAAGCGCAGCGGGCGGATAGGATGTCCGTCGCGGTCCTCGTCACCTCTGGCCCTGCGCGCTTCTTTCGAGCGGCGCTTCGGCGAGCTGGGGAGAGCGCTGCCCATGGATGGGGCTGGCGATCCGCACCTGGTTGCGGCCGCGCCGCTTGGCTTCGTAAAGCGCCCTGTCGGCGAGGGCGATGACCTCGCCGTGGTCCTGGGCGTGCTGCGGGAACGAGGCGACGCCGAACGACGCCGTTATCCCGAAGGCGTTGGGCTCCGGCTTCATGGTCTGAGCCTGCAGCACCCTGCGCAGCGCGTCGGCCCAATCCGCCGCCATGGCGGTGGTGTGGCCGGGCAGCACGATCAGGAACTCTTCGCCGCCATAGCGGAAGGCGAGGTCGGCGGGGCCGCGGCTCTTGTCGATCAGGGAGGCGATGACGACCAGAACGTCGTCTCCCACCGGATGGCCATATCCGTCGTTGACCGCCTTGAAGTGGTCGATATCGCACATGACGAGGCTGAAGACGTCGCTGGCCGCCCGTGCCCGGCCGCACTCCAGTTCCAGCGCCGCGTCGAGATAGTGGCGATTGTAAAGACCGGTCAGCGCGTCGCGGATCGATTGCTCGCGCAGCAGGGCATGCAGTTCCTCGGCCCGCAGTTCGGCCTGCTTGCGCTTGCTGATGTCGAGCATGATGCTGACGGCCATCGGCCTGACGCCGAGGTTGTGAATGCTGCCGTGCAGCTCGATGTCGAACTCCACGCCGTCCTTGCGCAGCCCGCGGAAGGTATAGTCGGCGACCGGCACTTCGCCGGACATTCTCTGGCGCGTATGTTCGGCCACCAGCGGCCGGTCGCACTCGGCCACCAGATCGAGAACGTCGCGACCGACCACTTCGCTCACCTCGTAGCCGAACATGCTCGCCATCTTCTCGTTGGCAAAGGTGAACTTCCCTTCCTCGGAGGTCGAGATGCCCACCAGCGGCTGGTTGACGACGCTCAGCAGCTTCATCTGGGATTCGCGCAGCTGACGGTTGATCCGCTCGTTGCCGCCGAGGGCGGCTTCTAGGGCGGCGGTGTGGCGGCGCACCTCGCTTCTCAGCACGACGGCGGTCTGTAGCTCGTCGAATTCGCTGCGATAGTCGCCGGCGGCGTTGCGCTCCAGCCGGTTCATCAGCGCCTCGATGACCTTGTTCTGCCGAAGCACTTCGGCCAACAGCTGCTCCGGGGTGGACTCGGGCCCGAGAGGTCGACGCTCAGCCATTGTCATTGCCCTCCGGCACACCGCCGATCGCAATCCCGGTCAATGTATAATTGACGTGAATGCCGTTGTATTGCTCGCCGTAGCAGGAAAATCCAACGACGTTATTGTCGTTCAGGACGCTTTCGATTTCCCCGACTAAAGATTTGTTGGCGATATTGAACTTTCTCAGGATGCAGTCAAACCCTATCAGTATTTCCGGAAAACCTACGGCGTCGCGAATATCGTGCAGGGAGGCGCTCAGGTTGGCGACGGCATCCGTCATGCTGGCAACGCGGAACACCATGCCCTCGTCGATCGCGCAGTAGAAGGTGAGACTGCCGTCGGGGTTGGCGCTCTGAATGGCGCGAACGTAATAGGTGCCGGCCAGGAGAACGACGATCGGCGCCTCGGCGAACGTGGCCGGGCTGAGATTTTGCGGGTCGGCATCGATGACGCGGGCATATTCCTCGACCGCCGGCAGACCATTGATTTCCTGAACGATCCGGCGCTCCGTCTCCGCCTTTGTCACCACGAGCCGCTCGGCCATCGGCACGAAGTTCTGCACCTTCAGGGCGCGGAATGGCCGCGACGTGGCGATCAGGATCACCGCCGCGGCGTTGTGATGGAACTGGCCGTTGGCGTAAATATGGGTGCGCGTGAAGGCGAGGTCGTCTCCCGCCGATCCGCCGATCAGGCAAATGTCGTCGAGCGCGCTCTGGAAGGCGCGGGCGACCAGTTCCTCGCGGACCGAGAGCCCGTCGATCAGGGCCAGCGCGAACCTGTTGGTCATCTGGGGGCGAAGCGCAGTCCTGTTGTCCAGCTCCACAAGTTGGCGCTGCACGAAGGCGCGCGCCGACAGAAGCTCGAACTGCTGCAGGTTGGCGGCAAGGCGCCCGACGACCGCGAAACTGTCGCCGGGAAGGCTGAAGCCGCTGAGGCTGTGGCTGAGATAGCCTTCCGGGCCGATCTCGCCGGCGGTCGTGCAGCCGAAAACCGGCACGCCGGGGAACTGACGCGCCATCTCCGCGGCGATCTCGTCGAGCGGATAGGTGCTCGAACAGAAGAACAGAACACCGGCCAGGTCAGCCTGCCATACGCCGTCGCGAAACTCGCGCACTGCCGCGCGCGCGTCGATGTTGGTCGACTGAAACCGGCGAATGGGGTCCCACATTTTTGTCGGCATATCTCGGGCGTCTCGTAAGCTCCATACTGCCGATCTAGTGTTGCTGGATTCTTATTGATGTTTATATTATTCTTTAGAAATAACGCTTTCCCTCACGAATAGTCACAAATGACGACGCCGGTACCAGTGTCGTAAACAACGCGCTCCCCCGGGGTGGTTGGGGCTGCCGGAGTTTTCCCAACAAAATCAGCGCTTCCGCGTCTAGATAGCAACCATGGCGAGGATCGTCTCGATGTTGAACTGGAGGCGAGCCGCGTAGGCCTCGGGGGTTGCCATGTCGCGCTCGTAGACGATGGACGCCGTGTAGCGATTGGTCAGGTAATAGTAGCCGATGGCGCTGATGGTGATGTTGAGCTGTACCGGGTCGATGCCGGGGCGGAACAGGCCGGCCGCGACGCCGCGATCGAGGATGCGGGCCGCCAGATCCAGAGACTGCCGCGCCTTCGAGCCGACGGTTTCCGTTGGCCGGAAATGCCGCGCCCTCAGCAGGTTCTCGTGGTTGAGCAGCGTCATGAACTCGGGATGGCTGACGTAATAGGTCCAGGTGAAGGCCACCAGTTGGGCCAGCGCCTGATCAGCCGGCAGGCCGTCGAGGTCGAGCGCCGCCTCCGCCTCCCAGACGTCGGTATAGACGGCTTCGAGAACGGCCTCGAACAGCTCCTCCTTGCTGCCGAAGTAATGGTAGAGCATCCGCTTGTTGAAGCCGGCCCGCGCGGCGATCTCGTCGACGCGGGCGCCGGTGAGGCCCTTGTCGGCGAACTCGGCGATGGCTGCCTGCAGCACCTTGGCGCGCGTCGCGTCGGCGTCACGCGGCTTGCCGGCCGGCCTGGCGCGTTCGGCCTTTTTCTCCTCGGTGGGCCGTCGCCGGATCTTGGGCCTCGGCGGCTTGGTGCCGCGCCCGGAACCCTCGCCGGTGAGCGATGTCCGGTCGTCGCGTTCGCCGGTCATCCTGGCCGCACCTGATCAAGCGGAATGTCTTCCCAGCCTCTCCCCCGGCTCAGGCGGCGCACCGACCGGAAGCCGGCCTTGGCGATCGCTTCCAGCGAGGCGGTGAGTCCGACGCCGACGGTGTCGGGGCCATGGCTGTCGTCGCCGAGCGTGACGCCGACGCCCATGTGGCAGGCCATCTCCAGCAGGGCGAGCTGCGGATAAGGCGCGCCATAGCCGTTGCGGACCGGCGCGCAGTTGACGTCGAGCGCTGCCCCCGCCGCCCACACGGCATCAAACAGCCCCTCGGCGGCCCTCAACGCGGCGGGGCTGAAGACGAAATCGGCCGGTTCGAACTTCCGGATGAGATCGATATGGCCGACGACATCGGGCTTGAGAAGCCGAACCATGTCGGCCAGCCGCTCGAACCAGGTCACATGCAGGGCCTCCGCGCCGAATTCGGCCTTGAGCTCGTCGGTCATCGCCGGCTTGAAGTCCACCCAGCGGCCGTCGATGTCGTGCAGGCTGCCGACGAAATAGTCGAAGGGGTAGGACCGCCTGATCTCCCGCATCCTGTCCGGCCAGATGTCGGGCGGCAGCGTTTCCGTCTCAAAGCCGACCAAGAGTTCGATCCGGTCGCCGTAGCGCTCCTGAAGCTCGAATGCCGTCCGGGCGTAATCCTCGAAGGCGCGGATCAGCCCTTCGACGCCCAGACGTTCTTCGCCGGGGAAAAGATCCTGATCGCGGTAGCGCGGCACGTGCTCGCTGAGGCCGTAGTGGGTGAAGCCACGGGCGATGGCGGTTTCCACCACCTGTTCGAGGGTGCCCTTGGCGTGGTCGCAGAACGAGCCGCTGTGCCCGCCGTGAAAGCTGAACCAGGTCATTTGCCAGGTGCCGGATAAAGAGTGCCGTTGAAGTCCTCGATATGGAAGGGTTCGAGGCCCGGTGTCGGATCGAAGGCGACGCTGAAGCCGTCGTCCGCAAGATCAAGGAAGGTCACGCCAAGCATCCCGGCTCCGTTCTGGGGTGGCATCGACGTATCGCGCGTCAGGAAACTGGTGGCCGGCACCCAGAAAAGCGACGGCTCGCCCGATGATACGAAGGATAGGGCCCGGTGCATATGGGCGGAAAAGATGGCAACGGCGCCGGCGCGGGTCGCAACGTCGAGGAGGCGAAGGCGCGCCGTGGCCACGCTCGTCCAGTAGGGGCGGTCGCCTTCCTGCCGGTGTTCGAGGAACAGCGGCTGATGGGTGAACAGGAGGATGCGGCGATCGGTCAGCAGAGCTTCTTCAAGGAAGCGCCACTGATCCGCCTCCTCGGAGAGCCCGGTTCCAAGGATCTGGGCGTTGAGCCCGATCAGGCGCCAGCCGGCGATCTCGTCCGACACCCAGCGATCGGCGCCGAAGTGGCGCACCCAGCGGGCGATTCGCTCCGCGTTGGCCGGCTGGCGGCTGCCCCGGTCGGTATCGCCGACGTCATGATTACCCGGCAGCACCAGACAGGGGCTTTTCAGATCGGCCAGCGCCTCCTTGGCGAAGGCGCAGTCGTCATCGGAATTGGCGCCATCGAACGTCAGGTCGCCGAGGAGGATGGTGAGGTCCGGCCGGCGGTCGTTGACGCGCTCAGCCGCGCGTCGCCAGTTGTCGACGAAGTTGGTTTTGCTCACCCCGATATGGGTATCGGCAATCACGGCGATACGGGTCAAACGCCTTACTCCCTGTTGGGTCGCCATTGTCAATCGGCTCGTTCAATTTCGCATTTGTAACCAACTGGTTATTTAATAATCAAGCTGTTTTTTCTTTGTAATTCAAATGTTTGTTTCGGTTTTGTCATCATCCCTTCACATGGCCGGTGTTAGGGCTTGGTCCTGTTGCCTGGCCAAGTCATCGCTTTTGAGGCGCGCCCTCCGGCGCTCCGTCGGCTTGTCCGCGAACGGCCTGAATGGGATGTGAAATGCAATTGCGCGGTCAGTCGGTCAGCCTCACGGGTTTGCGGAAACGGTTGGGCAACCGGGAGATCATCCGCGACGTCAGCCTCGATATCCGTCCGGGCGAGTTCGTCACGCTGCTCGGTCCGTCCGGCTGCGGCAAGTCGACGCTGCTCAGGCTGATCGCCGGCTTCGACGCGCCCGACGTGGGCACCATCGCCATCGGCGAGCGGGATGTCCGGGCCGTCTCGCCCAAGGATCGCGACCTTGCCATGGTCTTCCAGTCCTACGCGCTCTATCCGCACATGTCGGTCGCCGACAACATCGCCATCCCCCTGACGATGCGGCGCCTGAGCTTTCTCCAGCGCGCGCCGGGGCTTGGCCGGCTGTTCCCCTCGACGCGCCGCGAGATGCGCGACATCCGCGCCGAAGTCGGCCGGGTGGCGGCCATGCTCGGCATGACCTCGATGCTCGACCGCCTGCCGTCGCAACTCTCGGGCGGGCAGCGCCAGCGCGTCGCCGTCGGACGGGCGCTGGCCCGTTCGCCGGGCGTGTTCCTGATGGACGAACCGCTGTCCAACCTCGACGCCGCGCTGAAGGAGCAGATCCGCGAGGAGCTGACCGAACTGCACCGTCGCACCGGCATCACCTTCATCTACGTGACGCACGACCAGGCCGAGGCCATGTCGCTGTCCGACCGCATCGCGGTGATGGAGAACGGCGAGATCCTGCAATACGGCACGCCGGAGGCGCTCCTCGATGCGCCGTCGTCACTGGCCGTCGCCCGCTTCATCGGCACGGTGCCGATGAACATCGTCGAGGTCTCCGTTCGCTCGGGCATGCTGTTCTCGGGCGATCAGCCGCTGCGCATCCGGTCGCCCGAGCTCACTGACGGGCAATTCCATCTGGGTGTCCGGCCCGAGGCGCTGTCGCCCGTCGCGCATGGAACCCGAAGCGCCCATTTCCGGCTGCCGCTCGCCCATATCGAGCGCAGCGGCTCCGGCGCTCTGTTGCGCTGCGACGGCAGCCGGCTGGGGACGCCGTGGATCCGCCTGTTCCAGCCCTTGGAGAAATACCAGACCTACCGGAGCCAACAGGAAGAAGGCATCGAGCTGCCGCTCCGCATCTCGCTCGGTGAGGCGCATGTGTTTGCCGCCGACGGCCGGCGGCTCGAGGTGTCTCTGCACGACGCGGCGGTCGAGGAGGTGCGTCATGGCTTTGGCAGCTGACGCGGCTTCCGCGCGCCACGGGGCGAGGGCGGCAAGCAAGCCCCTCGGTTTGGCGTCCTGGGCCTATCTGTTGTCGGCGCCGGCCTTCCTGCTGACGGCGGCGACGATCGTCGCGCCGCTGATCATCGTCGCAGTGGCCAGCCTGACCAATTACAAGTTCGGCCGTCCGACGATGAAATTCGTCGGCCTCGACAACTACGCCCAGCTATTTGCCGATCCCGATTTCTGGAACGCGCTCCGCAACAGCGCCACCTATTCGGCCATCGTGGTGCCCGTGTCGGTGCTGCTGGCCTTCGTGCTGGCGGCGCTGGTCAAGAGCCGCACGCGGAGCAAGCGCTTCTACGAGATCGTGTTTTTCCTGCCGGTTGCCAGCACGCTGACGGCGATGTCGATCGTCTGGAGCTACATTCTCAATGGCCGGATCGGCCCGATCGCCGACCTGACCGAAGCGATCGGCCTCGGCCGTCCGGACTTTTTCTCCGATCCGCGTCTGGCGCTCCTCGGTCTGTCGATCATCGGCATCTGGCAGTTGCTCGGTTTCAACTTCATCCTGTTCCTGGCCGGCTTCACCACCATCCCCAAGGAAGTGGAGGAAGCGGCGGCGCTCGACGGCATCGACCGGTTCTGGGATCGCGCCCGCTACGTCTTCCTGCCGATGCTGGCGCCCACCACCTTCGTCGTCGTGCTGCTCAGCCTCATCCAGACCTTCCAGGTGTTCGACACCATCGCGGTGCTGACCAATGGCGGCCCCAACGGCGCCACCGACGTGCTGCTCTACAAGATCCAGCGCGACAGCTTCGTCTCGCTGAAGGTCGGCTATGGCAGCGCGCTGACCGTCGTCTTCCTCATCCTGCTCGGGCTGTTCGCCATCGCGCAGGGCCTCGCCAGCCGCAAGCGGGAGGGTTGACGATGACCGCCCTCATCCGATCTGTCCGACGCCTCGCCCCGCACGCGGTTCTGCTGCCGGCCGCCTTGGCGATGGTCTATCCCTTCTTCTGGATGGTGCGCGCCTCGCTGCGCACCAGCGCCGAAGTGTTCGGCGCGGTGCCCGACGCGCCGCCGATCTGGCAGAGCGCTTTGGAGAACTACGGCCGGGCGCTGATCGAAAGCCCGGTGCTGCAGTTCATCGCCAACGGGCTGCTGGTCACCACGGTGATCCTCGGCTTGCAGATCGTCACGTCGGTGATGGCAGCCTACGCGCTGGCCAAACTGCGCTTCCGGGGCGCCGGGCTTTTGATGGCGCTCATCGTGCTGGCCATGGCCATTCCGCCGCAGGTGCCGGCCTTTCCGCTGTTTCTGACGCTGGCGCGGATGCGGATGCTGGACAGTTACTTCGCGCTGATCCTGCCCTACATGACGTCGGCCTTCGCGATCCTGATGTTCCGCCAGTTCATCGTCGGCATCCCCGACGACATCATCCTCGCCGCCCGCCAGGACGGCATGAACGAGGCGGACATCGTCCTGCGGATCGTCGTGCCGGCGTTGAAGCCGGCCATCGCCGCCTTCGCCATCTTCTCGGTCACCTTCCACTGGAACGATCTCTACTGGCCGATGATCGTCATCAAGTCGACCCACTTCGCGCCGCCGACGCTCGGGATTCTCTATTTCCGCAGTCAGGACGGCGGCAACGATTTTGGCCCGCTCATGGCGAGCGCAACGCTCGTCACCCTGCCGATGATCGCATTGTTCCTTGCCCTGCAAAGACAGTTCGTTCGCGGCGTGACCATGAGTGGTGTCAAATAAAGAGGGTGCGGAAAGCGGCAACTTTCCACACCCCCAGAATGATCGCAACACGCACAGGATAATGGCAATGCGCAAATCATATCGTTCGGTAGCCTTGGCGGCCACCCTTGCTATGACGTTTCCCGTTCTAGCTGAGGCGGCACAACCTGTCACCCTGAATTTCTTTCACGCTTCTGCCAGCACGGCGAACTACCTGCGTCCGGTGGTGGCGAAGTTCATGGCGGCGAACCCCGACATCAAGATCAACATGATGGTGCCGGCCACCAACTATTCGGAAGCCCATCAGGCCGTGTTGCGCGACATCGCCGCCGGCACGCTGCCCGACGTCTACCTCGCCTCCTATTCCTCGCTGGGCTCGCTGGTCAGCGCCCTCAAGGACAACGGCAAGGCCGTGCCGCTCGACCCGTTCATGAAGGGCGAAGGCGAGGGCTGGGTGGCCGCCAACTACGGCGAGGCGCTGTTGAAGCTCGGCCAGTCCGAGGGAACGCAGTATGGCATTCCCTTCGCCGCCTCGACGCCCATCCTCTACGTCAACGAGGATCTGGTGACCAAGGCGGGCGGCTCGATGCAGTCCTTCCCCGATAGCTGGGACGGCGTCGCCGACCTCGCCGCCAAGATCACCGCCGCCGATCCGTCGGTCGCCGGCCTCAACTTCTCGGTCGGCGGCCTCAGCGACGACTGGTATTGGCAGATGATGGTCATGTCGGTCGGCGCGCCGATGCTCAACGCCGAACAGACCGCCATCGGCTACAACGACGCCAAGGGCCTCAAGGCCCTTGAGATGACCCAGAACATGGCCGTCAAGTCGAACATGACGGTCGACACGACGCCCGAGCCGTCGCAGCAGCAGTTCTTCGCCGGCAAGCTCGGCATCGTCGTCGGTTCGCCGTCCGATCTCTCCGACTTCACCAAGGCGATCGGCGGCCGCTTCCACCTCGCCACCGCCAAGTTCCCGATGGCCGACAAGGAGCATGGCGGCCTGCCGACCGGCGGCAACGCCATCACCATCCTCTCCCAGGACCCGACCACCCAGAAGGCCGCCTGGACCTTCGTCAAATACATGACCGGCCCCGAAGCCCAGGCCGACGTCTCCAAGGCGACCGGCTACATGCCCACCAACAAGAACTCGGCGGCCAGCCTTGCCGACTTCTACGCCGCCAACCCCAACTACCGCACGGTGTTCGAGCAGATGTCCTACGCCGCGCCGTGGTTCTCCTACCCGCGCGATACCGGCGCCGAGGTCTGGAAGACGCAGTCGGCGCTGCTCGACAAGCTGCAGCGCGGTCAGGTCACCCCCAAGGATGCGCTGGCCGAGATGGCGGCGGATGCCGAACGCGTGCTGAAGGCGGAGTAAAACCTGAGACTTCAAACAAGGTGCGCGCCGGGTCATCCGGCGCGCACCAACCGATCCGGGGATGCCTGCAGTTTTCTCCTAAAATCAGCGCTCAGCGACGAAATTTCCGATATCATGCCGCTCGCTGTCTAGAGCATTCGCCGACCAGATTGAAACATCTGGTCGCTGAGCGAATGCTCCAGATTCATTTGCTGGAGCAGCCGCTTTTCGATCAGGTTGATTCAACCTGATCGGCGGATGCTCTAGGGGGGACGTGGATGCTCTGGTCGTTTTCGGTTTGGCGGTCGCTCGGCCTGGTCGGCCGCACCTGGCCGTTCCTGGTGCTGCGTCTCGTCGCCTACGTGCTGATGGTCGCGGGGTGTTTGGGAGCGGTTGCCGTTGCCGCCTTCCTCGGCTGGGGGCTCGGTCATGCCGTCAGCGCGGTTTCCGTCGAAGCCGGGGCGATCTATGGCGGCATCGCGGGCTTTCTGGTGTTCCTGATCCTCCTGTGGTGGATCCGCGACTATCTGTTCTACCTTCTCACCGCCGGTCACGTGGCGGCCCTCATGCAGGCGTTCGACGGCGCGCCGCTGCCGCTCGGCAAGGGGCAGATCGACGCCGCTCTCGCCATCGTCCGCCAGCGTTTCGGCGAGATCAGCCTGCTGTTCGTGCTCGACCAGTTGATCAAGGGCGCCGTCGGCGCGGCGACCCGGCTGCTCGACTGGCTGACGGGCCTGTTCGGCATGCCCGGCCTTTCCGGCTTCGTCCGGCTGGTGGAAACGGTGATCCGCCTGTCGACGATCTTCATCGACGAACTGGTGCTTGCCCGGCAGATCCGCCTCGCCTCGACCGATCCCTGGACGACGGCGCGCGAAAGCGTCGTTCTCTATGCCCAGAACGCCCCGACCATCCTGAGCAACGCCGTCTGGCTGATGGTGTTTCGCTGGCTGCTGACGGCGGTGCTGTTCGTGCTGCTGATCTCACCGGCGGCGGTGTTCGTCTATCTGGTGCCGGGCGAGGCGGCCGGATGGGCGCTGGCCTTCGCGCTGGTGATGGCGGTGGCGCTGCAGCGCGCCCTGATCGATCCCTTCTGCATCGCCTCGCTGATGCAGGTCTATTTCAAGGTCATCGAAGGCCAGCAGCCGAACCCCGAGTGGGACGACAAGCTGGCCGAAGCCTCGAAATCCTTCCGCGATCTGATCGGCCGGGGGCAGTCAGGGTTCGCGGGCTGAGTCTGGCGGATACCGTGCGGGGAAGGGCGCCGAACGACGCCCCTCCCTGGCCTTGCGCGCGGCTCAGTTGAGCCGGACCACCTCGACGCGGCGGTTCTTGGCACGGCCGTCGTCGCTGGCGTTGGTGGCGACGGGCGCCACCATGCCGACGCCGGCGCTCTTCATCCGGTCGGCCGGGACCTGGAAGCGCTTGGTCAGCGCGCCGACCACCGCCGCCGCCCGCTTCTTGGAGAGGTCGATGTTGTAGTCGAAGGCGCCGACATTGTCGGTATGGCCGACGATGACCACCTTGAGGTCGGGATTGTCCGACAAGAGCTTGGCGATCTCGGTCAGCGTCGGCTCGGAGTCGGGCTTCAGCGTTGCCTTGTCGGTGTCGAACAGGATGCCGTAGAGCGCCACGTGGCCGGAGGCGTTGATATCCTTGGCCATTTCCTCGGCCCTCACCACCACCATCTTCTGCTCGCGCGCCTTCGGCTCCAGGATGTGGACGATGGCGATGGTCCGGTTGTTGAAGGCGCCGCAATAGGGCGCGCCATCGGGGATGGTGTAGGTCTGCACGGCGAGGAATGTGTCGCCGCTGGTGCCGGGTAGCCGGCCGGAGAAATAGCGCTGGTCGGTGATCCTCGAAGTCGCGGCGCAGGCGCCGTTGGAGAAGGCTTCGTCCTTGAGATCCTTCTCGGAGAAGAAGTGCATGGTGAGGCTGGTGTCGCCGCCGCCGCCCGAGCTGGAGCGGGTGGACGAGCCGCCGCAATCCTCGTCCTTGCACTGCCACAGCACCTCGCCACCGGCGGCCGTCAGCGCGTCCTGATAGTTGCGCAGCACTTCGAGCGGTGAGCGATCCTCGGGCTCGACATAGACGAGGCGCGTCAACTGCCCCTCGAGATCCTTGGAGGTCTTGGGGGCGAACACGTTGTTGTTGCTGGAATCGAGCTTGCCGTTGGCTTCCAGCGGCGACAGCGGCAGATTGAAATCGGTGAATTTCTGCTGCGCGTAGCTGACGATGAACGACCCTTCGTAGCGCGGCAGCAGCGGGTTGTCGGCGGCGCCCTTGATGTCCTTGGTCGGCAGCGTCGCGTCGGCCAGGGCGGCGGGAATAAAGCCGAGGAGTCCGAGCGCCAGCAGGACGCCCGCTTTCCAGTGTGACATGTTTGGCTCCGGTCTGTGATCCGATTGCGCCGTCATCCGTCCGGCACAGTTCCCCCGCCGAATGCCTCCGTCGCGGGCGCGAGGATACAACTGGAAACAGGAAGGCAGGTAAGCTGTTCCACGTAGGCGAGGGGGTGTTTTTCAATGCGAAGCTGATGGCCGCGATCAGATTGCGAAAGACAGCAAAAGGTGGATAGCTCTTGAGAAACCTCTTTGGTTCTCAGATAATAGTTGAGAACCGCTTGGAACCATTGGAGTGCTGTCATGGTCGCCTTCACCGTGCGTCTCGATGACGACGAGGCCGAAAAGCTCGACCGGTTGGCGAGCAAGCTTGATCGTCCGCGCTCCTACCTGGCCGCTCTGGCCATTGCCGATTATCTGGCCCGCGAGGAGTGGCAGATTGCCGAAATCGAGGCGGGCCTTTCCGAAGCCGATCGGGGCGAGTTTGCCTCGGCTGACGATCTTGCCCGCGTTGTCGCCAAGTATGTGACGCCGGGGCAGGGCGGATGAAGCGACAGCTCCGATGGACCAAGCGGGCCATTCGGCGGCTTGATCAGGCTGGCGCCTATATTGCGCGGGAAGACCCCAATGCCGCTGCCCGCGTTGTGGCGCGGATCATTGCTGGCGTGGATCTTCTGGCGGAGCAGCCCGCCATCGGCAGGGTGGGTCGCATCGATGGGACGCGCGAACTGGTGTTCGCGGATATTCCCTACATCGTCCCCTACCGCGTGACGCCCTCCACGATTGAAATCCTGACTGTGATGCACACCGCCCAGAAATGGCCGGAAGGTTTTTAGGAGGGACGGATGAGGCGGGTGATTGATGGGGTCATGTATGACACAGACAAGGCGGAGGAGATTGGTTGTGGAAGCCATGATTCTGAGTTGTCGGATGCGGCGTGGTGTCTCTATCGAACGCCTGCTGGTGCGTTTTTTATGGTGGAAGCTGATCACGATGGAGTGGTGGACACATTCCGCCCTGTGTCCGATTGCGAAGCGCGAAAGTTTGTCGAACGTTGGGCAAATCGCCGCTATGAAGAATTCTGGCCGACTATCGAACCTGTTCCAATCGGGGATAACTTTAGGCAAAGTCGGGTCGCGGAGCACGGTGAAAGTGCGGGGGAGCAGAATATGGGAGACGAAATCCAAACGAAGAAATTTCCGCCGTTCCCGTCGAGGGCGTTAGTTATTGCGGCAGCAAATATGCTCAAAACTGAAGGACATTCAGGCTTTGACGCGTTACGCCTAGAATACGACTTATCTCGGACAAATGCCGGCCTGGGGTCTGGGTTAGCGGCGCGATCAACGTCCTTGGCGGCTTTTGCGCTCGAAAATCCAGATTTACGAACACCGGACGGCACATGCCTTCAATCGGCAATTGTTGCTCGTGCAGGTGAAATCTATCGCAGTGGCACAATGTACAACATCGGTGAGAAGGAGAGAGATGCTTTCAAAAAAGCGTCCAGCGCGGCGGGGACCATGAATGACGTTTCGGAGTCGGGAAACGTAATCTTATCGCGTCATAATGACAGCACAGCGCAACTGTTAACTTCCACGTCCGCCATTATGCCCACGTCGGTCGGGCCTAAGACTTCCGCGAGCCGCAAAGTCTTCGTTGTTCATGGTCACGATAAAGCTACGCTTGAAACGGTTGCTAGATTTCTAGAGCGTATCCGATTTGAGGCTATAATCCTTCATGAGCAAGCCAACCAGGGACGAACGATTATCGAAAAAATTGAGGCGCACGGCGATGTCGGCTTTGCTGTTGTGCTTCTCACACCCGACGATGTTGGGGCGATGGTTGGTGGCGAGCAGAAACCTCGTGCACGTCAGAATGTCATCCTGGAGCTTGGCTATTTCATTGCCAAGCTGGGACGACAGAAGGTCTGTGTGTTGAAGCGCGATGCAATTGAATTACCGTCAGATTTTGCCGGGATAGTTTATCAAACCCTGGACGAAGGTGGCGTATGGCGCAATGCGCTCGCTCGTGAACTGGAGGAGGTTGGGTTCGAAATCGACTGGCGAAAGGTCGGGCGCTCATGAATCAGCTCTGTCCCTGCTATTTCTATGGTGCCCGCAGTCATTACTTTCTTTGGCAATTGCGCCGCCTATGGTTTTTCTGAGTTCTTCACGGCTTATACACGGAACCGAATACGCGGCGGGCCGTTGGTGACTTTTGCCGCTGGGCCGAAGCCCTATGGTCTCACCTCGATTGAAAGCGCCTCCTCTGTCTATGTGGCGCCTCAATCCGGCAATCTCTCGAACGGATCGCAGCACGGCACGCCTAACACACCGAAATGCCTCCTGTTCCTCGTGAGTATGGTCAGCTCATGCGCCGTCGCCGTCGAGGCTATGGCGATGTCGGCAAGGCCTGGGGCGTGGCCGTTGCCGCGTGCGCGGTCGGCCAGCTCTCCGGCGATCCGGGCTTCGGGGAGGCCGAAGGGGAGGATGCGGTCGGCGTAGAGGTGTTCGACCGTTTCCCACCAGTCCCGCAGGCGCGCCGCCTTGGCCGTTGCGCCCTCGCGCCGCAGCTTGGCGATGCCGGATAGGATCTCCGTCGCCGTGACGACCGAGAGCGCCAGATCGGCGGAGTGGTTCTCCATCCACTCGGCCACATCAAGGTGGGGTTGTGCCGCCGTGGCGCTCGACAGGATGTTGGTGTCGACGAGGTATTTCACAGGTTGATGTCCCGGAAGGACGGGTCGCGTTCGGCGAGGTCGCCCGGTTCCAGCCCCGATGACATCAGCAACCGGCCGAAGCTCGGCACATGCGAAAGCCGCTGCCATTCCTCCCAGGAGAGGACCACCGCCGCCTTGCGGCCATGCCGGGTGATCACCGCCGGCGAACCCGCGATGGCCTGATCGACCACGGCCGACAAGGACGCCTTGGCATCCCGAAGCTGGATTTCACGCATCGGATCCTCCTTGTGACTACTGTAGTCATATATCATGTTTATGGAACTGGGATGCAAGCGGGCGATCGTCAATGATCGACCGGCGCCCCCTCGGCTTCCTCAACCCATCCGGGCTTCAGCCGGCGTTAACCTGAGTGTCCCGCATCCCTTGCAAACCGGGCTTTTCCATTATATGTACATCCGAACATATTGTGAGGTTGGGCGATGGACAAGCCGGCGGCGCCGCGCGGGCGGCGGACCAAGGACATGCCGAGTGGGCGGGAAGCGCTGCTTGAGGCGGCGGTGCGGCTGTTCGCGGCGCATGGCTATGAGGGCACCGACATTCGCAGCGTGGCGACGGCGGCCGGCGTCGGCGCCAATCTCATCCGGGTGCATTTCGGCGGCAAGGCCGAGCTCTGGACCGCCGCTGCCGAGCGCATTCTCGACAACGCTGGCCCCATCATAGGCGTGGTGTCGGATTTGTCGGCCAACAGCACGCTGAAGATCGAGGAGCGCCTCGCGCTGATCATCCAGGAGACGGCGGACTTCTTCAGGAACAATCCCGACGTTCGCGATTTCGTTTTCCGATGTGTTGTGGAAAGCGGCGAGCGGGCGGACCTCGTCACCCAGAGACTCTTGGCTCCCGCCTATGCGGCGGGCAAGGCAACCTTTGAAGAAGCCATGACAACCGGCCTCATCCGCGCTCGCCACTCCGCGCTGTTCTTCATCATTCTGATCAATGCGCTCAGTCAACCGCATGGTTTTCCGGCCCTTCTGTCAATACTGGCGCCCGAAATACCAGCGGAAGACGCGTATGACTTCTTGTCCATGTCTGTGACGGAGCTCTTCTTGCACGGCATTTAAGAGCCGTTCCATCCACAGCAACAGCGTTCAATTGTCTCCGGGGATGCATAGGCCTTTCCCTGGCAGGCGGAGCTTTGTTTCCGGCGGGCATCCCCCGCGGCTTGAGAGGTATGATGACGATGGGAAGTTGGTCTTTGGCGGCGGGGGTCGCGACGGCAATCGTCGCCTGCCTGTTGAGCGGCTGTGAGGAGCAGAAGCCACAGGTGGCCGAGGTGCGCCCGGTCAAGGCGGTGGTGGTGGGCCAGCGGCCGGCCGGCGAGCCCGTCGTTCTGACCGGACAGGTGCGGGCGCGCAGCGAGATCAACCTGGCCTTTCGCCTCAGCGGGCACATGATCGACCGCCTGGTGCGGGTCGGCGATCCGGTCAGGCCGGGGCAGGTGATCGCCCATCTCGACGATCAGATCCAGAAGAACACGCTGCTGCAGGCCGAGGCGCTGTTGTCGGCCGCCCGGGCGCAGCTCGTCGAGGCGCGCAACACTTACGCCCGCCAGAACGGTCTTCTGAGCAAGGGCTTTGCCAGCAACGCCCAGTTCGATCAGGCGCAGCAGGCGCTGGACTCCGCCGAGGCGCAGGTTGCCTCCACCGAGGCGCAGGTGAAGAGCGCCCGGGAGCAGCTGAGCTACACCATCCTGACCGCCGATACCTCGGGCACGGTGATTTCCACCGGCGCCGAGGCCGGCGAGGTGGTGTCCGCCGGTCAGCCGGTGGCGCAGATCGCCAGCGACGGCGGCCGCGACGCGGTGTTCGCAGTGTCCGGCCAGATCATCCGCGCCCTGCCGGAGAAGCCTGCCTTTGCCGTGTCGCTGACCGAAGACACCGCCATCGTGGCGAACGGCCATATCCGCGAGATCGCCCCACAGGCCGATCCGGTGACGCGCACCTACACCGTCAAGGTGGCGCTCGATACGCCGCCGGAGGCCATGCAACTGGGCTCGACCGTATCGGGCATGACGCTGCTCGACGCGCCCGACGGCATCGAGGTGCCCTCGTCCGCCATCGTGCGCGGCTCTTCGTCGAGCGCCGTCTGGGTGGTCGACACCAAGGAACTGACCGTCTCGCTGCGTGATGTGGACGTGGTCCGCTACGAGCCGGCAAGCGTCATTCTTTCCAAGGGCTTGCAGCCGGGCGAGACCATCGTCACCGCCGGCGTGCAGTCGCTGCATCCGGGGCAGAAGGTCCGCCTGCTGGGTGGTGCCACATGAAGAAGGGCTTCAACCTCACCACTTGGGCGATCGGCAACCGGCAGCTGATCCTCTACTTCATGCTGGTGATCTCGATCGCCGGTGCCTGGTGCTACCTGAACCTCGGGCGGGGCGAGGACCCCGCCTTCACCATCAAGACCATGGTCATCCAGGCACAGTGGCCGGGGGCGACCATCGAGGAGACGCTGAAGCAGGTCACCGAGCGCATCGAGCGCAAGCTGCAGGAAACGCCGCATCTCGACTATGTCAAGAGCTATACCCAGGCCGGCGTGACCACGATCTTCGTGACGCTGGAAGGCAAGACGCCCAAGGCTTCCGTGCCGGACATCTGGTATCAGGTTCGCAAGAAGGTCGGCGACATCAAGGACACGCTGCCGCAGGGCACCTATGGCCCGTGGTTCAACGACGAGTTCGGCGACACCTACGGCATCGTCTACGGCTTCACCTCCAACGGCTTTTCCAGCCGCGAGCTGCGCGACTATGTCGAGAACATCCGCTCGGAGCTGCTGCAGATTGCCAACGTGTCGAAGATCGACATGCTCGGCGTGCAGGACGAGCGGATCTACATCGAGTTCTCCACCGACCAGATGGCCGGGCTCGGTATCGACAAGAATGCGTTGATGGCCGCCCTGCAGGCGCAGAATGCCATCGCCCCGGCCGGCGTGGTGGAGACCTCCGACGAGAAGATCCTGGTGCGCACCTCCGGCGGCTTCAAGTCGGAAAAGGACATCCTGTCGGTCAACTTCGCGGCCAACGGCCGGCTGATCCGCCTCGGCGACATCGCCAAGGTGACGCGCGGGCCGTCCGACCCGCCGCAGCCGATCTTCCGCGTCAACGGCAAGGAGGCGATCGGCCTTGCCATCTCCATGCGCGACGGCGGCAACGTGCTGGTGCTCGGCGAGAACATTCGCGAGGCGATGACCAGGATCGTGGCGGATCTGCCGGTTGGCATCGAGGTGGTCAAGGCGGCCGATCAGTCGGTCACCGTCGAGCACGCGGTGGGCGATTTCACCGAGGCGCTGTGGGAAGCCATCGGCATCGTGCTGGTGGTCAGCGTGCTGAGCCTCGGGTTCCGGGCCGGCTCCATCGTGGCGCTGTCGATACCGTTGGTGCTGGCCATCGTCTTCCTGGCCATGCAGCTTCTAGGCATCGATCTGCAACGCGTGTCGCTCGGCGCCTTGATCATCGCCCTCGGCCTGCTGGTCGACGACGCCATGATCACCATCGAGAGCATGATCACCCGTCTGGAACGGGGGGATAGCAAGGAGGTGGCGGCGTCCTTTGCCTACAAGTCCACCGCCTATCCGCGCCTTGCCGGCACGCTGGTGACCATTGCCGGCTTCGTGCCGATCGGCTTTGCCAAGTCGATGGCCGGCGAATACACCTTCTCGATCTTCGCCGTCGTCGGCATTTCGCTGATCGCCTCCTGGTTCGTGGCGGCGCTGTTCTCGCCGCTGCTCGGCGTGTGGATCCTGAAGCGGCCGAAGGGCACTCACCACGAGGTCGGCAACGGGCCGATCCTCAAGGTGTTCCGGGTGGTTCTTGCCAGCGTCATGCGTTGGCGCTGGGCGACGATCATCGTGACGCTCGTCCTGTTCGGCGGCGCCGTCTACGGCATGCGCTTCGTGCCGCAGCAGTTCTTCCCGTCGTCCGACCGGCCGGAGCTGCTGGTCGATCTGCAACTGCCGCAGAATGCCTCGATCGAAGCCTCGCGCGACGTCTCGGCCAGGATCGACAAGCTGCTGGCCGAGGATGCCGACGTCGATCACTGGAGCACCTATGTCGGCCAGGGAACCGTGCGCTTCTACCTGCCGCTCGACTTGCAACTGCCCAACGACGCCTACGCCCAGTCGGTGGTGGTGACCAAGGGGCTGGCCGAACGCGATCGCGTCAAGGCGCGGCTCCAGAAGGCGCTGACCGAAGACTTCCCCAATGTGGTCGGGCGCGTCTATCCCTTGGAGCTGGGCCCGCCGGTCGGCTGGCCGGTCCAGTATCGCGTCAGCGGCCCGCAAGAGGACAAGGTGCGTGAGATCGCCTTCCGCGTCGCGGCGGCCATGAACGGCGACACGCGCATCCAGAAGATCAACTACGACTGGATGGAGCCGGAGAGGACGATCCAGATTCATGTCGATCAGGATCAGGCGCGCCTGCTCGGTCTCAGCTCGCAGCAGGTGTCGCAGGCGATCAATGCCATCGTCTCCGGCGGCACCGTCACCCAGGTGCGCGACGATATCTACCTGATCAACGTGGTGATGCGCGCCAAGGCCGCGGAGCGCATGTCGCTGTCGACCATCCGCACCCTGCAGCTGCCGTTGCCGGGCGGCAAGTCGGTGCCGCTCAGCCAGGTCGCCCAGGTGGATTACGGCCTCGAAAGCCCGCTGATGTGGCGGCGCGACCGTCGCCCGACGCTGACCGTCAAGGCCGACGTCACGCCCGGCGTCATGCCGGCCTCCGTCGTGCAATCGCTGAGCGCTCCCATCCAGGAGATCGCCACCGCCCTGCCGGCCGGCTATCGCATCGACATCGGCGGCTCCGTCGAGGAAAGCACCAAGTCGCAGGCTTCGGTCATCGCCGTGGCGCCGATCATGCTGTTCCTGATGGTGACCATCCTGATGGTGCAGATCCGGTCGTTCAACGGCGTGTTCATGGTGCTGAGCGTGGCGCCGCTCGGGGTGATCGGCGTCGTGCTGGCGCTGTTCATGGCCCAGAAGCCGTTGGGGTTCGTGGCCATTCTGGGCATCCTGGCGCTGATCGGCATGATCGCCCGCAATTCGGTGATCCTGATCGACCAGATCGAGCAGGAAAAGCGGGCCGGGCTCGACGACTGGAATGCCGTCATCGAGGCGGCGGCCATCCGTTTCCGACCGATCCTGCTCACCGCCTCGGCGGCGACGCTGGGCATGGTGCCCATCGCGCCCACCATCTTCTGGGGCCCGATGGCTTTCGCCATCATCGGCGGACTGACGGTGGCAACCGTGCTGACGCTGCTGTTCCTGCCGGCGCTCTACGTCGCCTGGTTCCGGATCCATCCGACGGCCGGCAAGGCGGAAGCGCCAGAGCCCACCGAGGCGAAGTGACGGGACGTTGGCGGGACAAACGAGACGGCGTGTATGTTGATGAGGGGCGATGAATCGGTAATGCTCTGACTCCTTGAGGAAAAGACGGCGGGGCATTGCCCCCGCCGGTGACTTCGTTTGCTGGGGGGAGGAAAGCGATGCACGGTGACCCTTCGCAGGGCGAGCCTTGCCAAAGGCGCCCGCTGCTTTATGGGGGAGGCCTCAGGCCGGTTGGCGCGCTCATCGGCCTCGTCCTGGCCGAGCGGGAGCGGACCGCGCACCGCTTCGAAAGCATCGGCTGCTGGTGGTGGGTGTTCGTCCTGGGGGCGATACTCGCGGGGCTGGTGGGCATTCCGGTGCTGGACCTGACCATCTATGGCGTCACCGGCACCTACTCTCCCGGCATGGCCTCGATCTTCAGCGGCGTCTTGCAGATCCTGCTCATTGTGAAGATCGCCGGTTTCGAGGTCTATCCCGATTGGGTGTGCCTGGGCGGTCTCGACGGTTTGATCGGCGCCGTGCTGCTGATCGATCCCAATCTTGCGGCCGGCTGGCCGCTCGCCGGCTTCGGCCTGTGCTTTGCCCTGTCGGCGCTCGTCCGCATCTGGATCGGCATGACCTTCCGCGATGCCGATGCCTTCATCTGGATCGGCGCGAGCGGCCTCGTCGGCCTGTTCCTGCTCGCCTGGTTCCTGGCGTTTGTGCTGACCACCGATGACATCAAGCTCGACCTGCCGATGGCTGCCAAGCTCGCGGTGCACGCCGACCTGACGCTGCGCGGCATGGCGCTGATGGGCTTCGGCCTGTCGCTGAAAAGCAGGAACGCGTGACGCCGCGCCTCACCTACCGATGTCGGTCGCCAGTTCGTCGAAATCCCGCTCTGCGCGATTTCTTGACCTTCGCCGTGATTTGGTGCCGTGATTTGGCTTCAGCTAAATCGCAAGATCGGTGGAGCGCGACCTGTCTCAAAAGGCTTAGCTGATGCCGCCACGGAGAACAGACGATGACGGCAGCGCTTGAAAACTACCATGCCCGGATGCAGCGGGTGCTGGACTACATCGACCGGCATCTCGACGACGATCTGGGCCTGGACGTGTTGAGCGGTGTCGCGGCCTTTTCGAAGTACCACTTCCACCGGCAGTTCACGGCAACTTTCGGGTTGTCGGTGCATCGCTATGTCCAGCTGGCTCGTCTGAAGCGTGCTTCGCATCAGCTGGCCAATGGCGACGCCCAAAGCGTCACCGACATCGCGATGGAAGCCGGCTACGACGCACCGGACGCCTTCGCCCGCGCCTTTCGCCAACGGTTCGGGCAATCGCCGTCATCGTTCCGGAGGTCTCCCCAATGGGAGCCGTGGCTCGCCGCCTTCGGGCCGCTCAACAAGGCGAGGAGCCAACTGATGCCGACCACCTTTACCCCCGACGACGTCACTATCCGCGAAGTTGCCCCGACCCGCGTGGCCATCTTCGAACACCGGGGCGATCCCGACACCATCGACGCCACCGTCCAGCGGTTCATCGCTTGGCGCAAGGCGAGGGGAATGTCGCCCCAGACCAACCCGACCTTCAACATCTGGTATTCCGAGCGGCGCCCCGCCAATCCTGCCGACTACAGCATGGATCTCTGCATCGGCCTCAGGGCCGATCAGACGATCGACGAGGAAACGGTCAAGGCCGGCGAAATCAAGCTCGGCGAAATCCCCGGCGGGCGCTGCGCGGTGTTGCGCGTCACCGGCGACACCCACAACCTCGAACCCGCCGCCCTCTACCTCTACCGCGACTGGCTTCCGACAAGCGGCGAAGAAATGCGCGACTTCCCCATCTACTGCCAGCGCTTCTTCCTGGAAGGTCCGGAACTGGGCACGGCGGCGGAGCTGTTCCTGCCGCTGAGGTGAGGGAGGGGGCTCGGAGTTGTGGCGTATTGGGTAGGCCTATTCGCCACAACTAACGAAAACTGGCGCCTCCGCTGCGCGGGGGTCACGCCAGCATTGCGCCCCATTTCGGTCGAAGAGGCGGTCCTCGCCACAGCCCAATAGCTGACTGGGTTGCATAAACGCCCAGAAGCCGGCTGACGCATTTGGTGCTTCAAGGGCAAGCGCCGAAAGGGATGGAACGCCTTGTTTCGATCAGGACACACATGAACAAGCTGCCGTTCGTCGGCGGCAGCGCCTTTTGTGGATGGCGTGCAGGGCGCAATTTCGATTCAGCATGGCCGGTTTGCCAGCCTGGATGCAACGAACACAAGAGGCTGACGATTCCCCACCTCGGCGCCAAAATTACGCTCCAATATAATTGCAAATTGCAATTGACATGCAATTAAATTTGCCTTTCGATGAGTGGCGCTCGTTTCGTTGACCCGCACACAGGACTCGTCGCCAGCCCATGCGTTCACCCATCGCAAGATCCAGCCCGCAATCGATTGCCGACTATCGCGAAGCCGCGCGTCGGGCTCTGCCGAAAATGGTCTTCGATTTCTTCGATGGCGGCGGGGGTAGCGAGAGCACGTTGACCCATAATCGCGAGGCCTTCGATGCCAAACGGCTCATCGGCTCCGCACCGGTCGACGTCAGCGTTCGGAGCCAGGAGCAGACGCTCTTCGGCAAGACCCACAGCATGCCGCTGATCATCGGGCCGACCGGCCTCGCTTCGGCGGCCTGGCCAAAAGGCGACGTCGCCCTGGCGCGTGCCGCTGGCCGGGCCAGCATCCCCTTCGTGATGAGCACGGCTGGCACCTGCACGCAGCAGGAGGTCGCCAGGGCCGGCGGGGGCACCAGATGGATGCAGCTCTATTTGTTCAAGAACCGCGATTTCAGCGCGCGTCTGGTCGACAAGGCCGAAGCCTTGGGTTTCGAAGCCATTGAGGTCACCGTCGACAATGCCGTCGCCGGCAAGCGGCTTCGCGATGCTCGCAACGGTTTTTCCCTGCCCTTGCGCTGGACCCCGGCCAAGATCGCCGATCTTGTTCGCCATCCCGCCTGGGCGCTGCGCATGGCCCGTTCCGGCGGGCCGCGCCTCGAAGTGATGGCCAGCGAACTTGGCCTTGAGGCCAACGACACCATCGCCGAGGTGATGGACAGCCAGCTCGACCCTTCGGTCAACTGGACCGATATCGCCAGGCTGCGCGACCGCTGGAAGAAGCCACTGATCGTCAAGGGCGTACTCGACCCGCGACAGGTCGAAAAAGCCATTGCCATCGGCGTCGACGGGCTGGTCATTTCCAATCATGGCGGCCGCCAGCTCGATGGCGCGGTGGCGACAATCGATGTCCTGCCCGAGTTCGTGACTGCGGCCAAGGGGCGTCTGACGCTCCTGCTCGACAGCGGCATCCGTACCGGCTCGGACATTGCCCGCGCCCTCGCTCTTGGCGCCGACGCCGTACAGATCGGCCGTGCCACGCTTTATGCCCTCGCCACGGGCGGCGAAGACGCCGTCTTTCACGCGCTCGGCCTGTTGAGGCACGAGCTCGACATCGTTCAGGCAATGGTGGGCGCGGCACGGATCGAAGACTTCCATCCGGGCATGATCCACACGCCCATGGCATCGCCTCCCGACTTTCCCCTGCCGGTGGCCATCGCCGGTTGATTGCGCGTCCCGACTTCCCTCCCAAGCCGAAAGGACACTTCCAATGCAACCACTCAAAACCCTCGTCATGGCTGCGGGTCTCGCCGGCCTCGCGGGTCTGGCCCAAGCCGCCGACATGCCGACGATCGGCATTACCTATATCGTCGAGCATCCGGCCATCGATGCGGTCGACAAGGGCATTGTCGATGGGCTCGCCGATGCCGGCTACACCGACGGAAAAACCATCAAGATCGTTTCCCGCAGTGCCCAGGGCAGCATGGCCACCCAGGCCCAAATCGCCTCCGAATTCGCCGGCCTCGATCTCGATGTCGGTGCCGCCATCTCGACGCCCTCGGCCCAGGCACTCAAAAACAGCATGGGAGACAAACCGGTGGTCTTCGCCGCCGTCACCGATCCGGTCGGCGCCGGCCTGATCCACTCTCTGGCCGCGCCGGGCGGCGATATGACCGGAACGAGCGACCAGCAGCTTTATCCACCGATCCTGAAACTCATCAAGAGCCTCGTTCCCGATGCCAAGAAGCTCGGCATCGTCTTCAATCCGGGCGAAGCGAATGCGGTCTCGCAGGTCGATGCGCTCAAGGCGGTGGCAGCTGACTACGGTCTGAGTATCGTCGAAGCGCCGGCGGCGGAGTCGACCATGGTGGCCGATGCCACCCGTAGTCTTGTGGGACAGGTCGATGCGGTTCTCCTGCCCACCGACAGCACGGTAGTTTCGGTCATCGAGAGCGTCGTTACCGTCGGTGAAAAGGCGAAACTGCCGATTTTCGCCTCCGACACCGGATCGGTCGAACGCGGTGCGCTGGCGGCGCTCGGGTTCAACTACTACGACATGGGCAGGGCATCGGCGGACATGATCGTCAAGATCCTGAAAGGCGCCAAGCCGGCCGACATCCCCGCCATCGTCCCCAACAGCCAGGACCTCTATCTCAATGCCAAATCGGCCAAGGCGATGGGTGTGACCATCCCGGAAGATGTGCTGTCCGGCGCCAAGAAAGTGATCCGCTAAATGAGCCTTTTCGCCCTCGCTGGTGCTATCGAAACGGGGCTGTTGTTTTCGCTGGTCGCACTCGGGGTTTTTCTCTCCTTTCGCGTCCTGGATTTCCCCGATCTGACGGTCGATGGCAGCTTTCCGCTCGGTGCCGCCACCGCCGCCGCCGCCATCACCGCCGGCGCCGATCCTTTCCTTGCAACCGCCGCCGCCGCGCTTTCGGGCGCGGCCGCGGGCCTCGTCACCGCCATGCTGAATGTCAGGTTCAAGATCATGAATCTGCTCGCCGGCATTTTGAGTATGGTTGCCCTGTTTTCGATCAATCTGAGGATCATGGGGCGCCCGAACCTGCCGGTTTACGGGTATGACACGGTTTTCAACCGCTTTGGCAGCCTGTTCGATTTCGGGTTGTGGAACGACACCATTCTGCTGGCGATCTTCGCCATCGGCGCCAAGCTGGCAATCGACTGGTTCTTGAGAACCGAAATCGGTTTGGCGCTGCGGGCCAGCGGCGAAAATCCGTCGATGTCGGAAGCTCAGGGCATCTCCAATGGCGGCATGCGCTATCTCGGCATGGGACTGAGCAATGCCCTGGTTGCGCTCGCCGGCGCCCTGTTCGCCCAGATGCAGGGCGTCGCGGATGTGTCCATGGGCATCGGGACCATCGTGACCGGGCTCGCCGCCCTGATCATCGGAGAAGCCGTTCTGGGGCGTCGCAGCGTTTTTCTGGCGACTCTCGGCTGTCTCGTCGGCGCCCTGATCTACCGGCTTTTCATCGCGCTCGCCCTCAACGCCGGTTTCATCGGCATCAAGGCCCAGGACCTCAATCTCGTGACGGCAGTTATCGTGGCGGGCGCGGTAATCCTGTCCCAGAGCCGGGGACGGTTGCAGATGCCGCCGCCGCCGCTCATCCCGGCCACGACTAAAAGGGAGGGATAGATGCTTCGTCTCACCGACATCCGCGTCACGTTCAATGCCAACACCGCTTCCGAGGTACGCGCATTGCAGGGCGTGACGCTCGACATCAATACCGGCGAGTTCGTCACCGTCATCGGCTCGAATGGAGCGGGCAAATCCACTCTTCTGTCCGTGATCGTGGGCACTGTGCGCCCGGATTACGGCACGATCTGGCTTGGCACGAACGAGATGACGGACTGGTCGGCGGCGCGGCGTGCGCAACACGTGGCGCGGGTCTTTCAGGAACCGCGCCTCGGCACCTGCGGATCGCTCAGCATTGCCGAAAACCTGGCCCTTGCGGCCAAACGCGGTCAGCAAAGAGGTCTCCGCCTGGCCTTGTCCGGAAGTCGCCAGCAGCGCCAGTTCGCCGATCTTCTGGCCCGACTCGAACTGGGCCTTGAGGATCGCATGACAACCCCGATCGGATCTTTGTCTGGCGGTCAACGCCAGGCCGTCAGCCTGTTGATGGCCACTCTGTTGCCGATGAGAATCCTCGTGCTCGACGAGCACACCGCAGCGCTCGACCCGGCGGCAGCGGCACGTGTGCTGGCGCTGTCGGCGGAGATCGCCGGCTCGCAAAAGCTCACCACATTGATGGTGACCCACTCGATGCGCGACGCCCTGGCGCTGGGAACGCGCACGATCATGATGGATCGGGGACGGGTTGCGCTGGACATCAAGGGCGAGGAACGGGAAAAGCTCGACATCCCCGATCTACTCGACCTGTTCGGCCAGGCGACAGGCCACGCGGTGGACGACGACCAGCTCATGCTCAGCTAGTGGAGCGAATGTGACATTTGAGTCCCGGCTGACATAAGGCGCCAGCTCAAATGTCAACTTCAAAAGCTCCACTAGAACCAATAACTTGCTAGTGGTTCTCTTGACTGCGGCATTTGCTCCGAGGCTGGTATGGGGCGGATGCAAATGCAGCAGTCGAACCACGAGACCGCGCCCGGCGCATTCTCCTCGAACCGGCGAAAATCATGACTGACAACAATCCGGACTCCCCCGTGATAAAGCTCGAAAAATGGCTGCCCTACCGGCTTTTCATCATCGCGGCGCGCGTCGCGGAATTGCTCGCCGACTACTATGGGCCGCGCTATGGCCTGTCCCAGGCGGCGTGGCGCATTCTGGCCGTCGTTGGCGATTCGCCCGGGCTCAGCGCCCGGCAGATCCAGCACGCCGCCGGGCTCGATCAATACGCCGCCAGCCGGGCAATCGCCCTGCTGAGCGAACTCGGTTATGCCGAGCGCAATGCCGCCGATCACGATCGCCGCCGCGCCGAGGTCCATCTGACCGAAGCCGGCCGCAAGGTTTTCGAGGAGTTGTCCGAGATCGGTCTGGCGATCGAGGCCGAATTGCTCGATGCCGTTTCGGAAAAACAGCGGGCGGAACTCGACCGCCTGATCTCCGAGATGGAAAAGGCCAGCGCCGGCGTCGTCGCGCGCGGCCTCAAGGCCATCGTTCCCGACCTCGACCAGAAGATCTCCGTCCCGCTGCCCGCCCGCGCCACGCATGATGATGTCTGACACCGCTGCCGGGTCGTTCGAGCATCCAACGGTACTGTTCGCGGCAACGGCCCTGTTCTGGGGCAGTGGCGCATTGGTGACCGCCACCCAGGTCGCCACCGGTTCGCCTGAACCGTCGGTCGCGCTACGCATGCTTTTGCTTGGGGTCCTGGCCTTGGGCATCGCTTGGTGCAGGGGATCCTTTCCGGCGATTTCTGGGCCCCAGATCAAATGGCTTGCCGCTCAGGGCGTTGCGATGTTCGGGCTGGCCTTCATCGCCTTCTACCACGCCACAAGCCTCATCCCGAGCGGCCTCGCCGCTCTCGTCCTGTCCACATCCGGCGTGTTCGCGGCAGTGCTGGCCCGAATATTCCGGAATGTCCGTTTGCCGCTACGCACGCTTTTGGGCCTCGGGCTGGGCATGACCGGCCTTGCCGTCATTATCACGCCGCAACTAGAGGGATGGGGCAACATGTCCGACGCAGTTGCCGGCTTCGCATGGGCGGCGCTGGCCGCTCTGGGCACCGGCGCCGGAGCCCTCATCAGCGAGCACACCGCACAGCTTGACGTCCCGCCCTTGGTCCAGACGGGCTGGGGTGCCGTTTTCGGCGGCATGTTCGCGCTGGCGGCAACGCTTTTGCGACCGGGGCTGGTTCTGCCGGAGGTGACCCCGTCCTATGTTGCCGGTCTCGCCTATATGGTTTTTGTCGCCTCCTTCTTGTGCTTTGCCCTTTTCCTGAAGCTGATCGGCAAGGTCGGGGCGGCAAACGCTTCCTATGTCATGACCCTGGTGCCTGTCGTGGCGCTCACGCTCTCAGCGCTGTTCGAAGGCTATGTCCCCGACACGCAGACCTTTGTCGGCGCCGCTGCAATCCTTGCCGGCAATCTCCTGATCCTGAGAGCCTGACATGGACATCGACCAGAAAACCGTTCCGCTGTCCCCAGCTCGCCGCGCCGGAGATTTCCTCTATCTGTCGGGACAGATCGCCTTCGATTCGAACGGGCGGATGACGGGTGATGATGTCGCGACGCAAACCCATCAGGTGTTCCGGAACATAAAGGCCGTGCTCGCCGACAACGGTGCCCGGGTTCGCCGACATCGTCAACGCAACCGTCTGGCTTGCCGATCCTGACGACTTCGCTGTCTTCAACACCGCCTATGCAGCTCATTTCCCCGGGATACCTCCCGCACGGCCGACCGTCATCTCCGGTCTGCTCGCCGGTGCCCGCGTCGAGATCGCTGTGGTGGCGTATCTCGACGGCTCCCGACAGCAAGGCTGACCGCCGTTTCGCGCCCTCAGCGGCAGGGCTGTTTTCGTGAAGAGTTTCGGGCGCCGGCAGGCGTACGAAAGTCCCCGAGGAAGGAACCCGCGGGCCACAGGCGATGGCTATGGGGATTTCGATTTGCGGCTGATGTCAGCGATTGCGCGACCGCCGTCGGCAAGCACGGCGATGGATGCGGACAGTCCGCTTGTTTGCGCCTCCGCGCGGTGTTCTCGCTCCGGCGCGCGGCTGGGTGCGGCCCTGTCGGCTTCGATGATCACGATGGGCACGCGTGCGTTCAGGACCTGGATGACCCGGATGTCTGTGCCGTCCTCCAGAAGATGGGTGGCGAAACTGTGCCGTAGCGTATGCGGCCCGACCCGCTTGGCAATGTCGGCGGCCTGCGCCGCCTCGACGACGATGCGATGGAGTTGCCGTGTGCTGATCGGCT